>OOBX01000781.1_pt1 | contig 10237 bp, 9 predicted proteins | sample 1671021 | NCBI WGS metagenome assembly OOBX01 (sample SAMN06348114, study PRJEB24527) | human gut metagenome | biome: human gut; feature: ankylosing spondylitis patient; material: feces | host: Homo sapiens | place: China | collected 2015-10 | reverse complement strand
GACAGAAACCGTAAACACCGGCGTTGACATGCCGGGGAAGCCCTTATAGTACAATGAAAAGTTTCGCAATTCGGTGATCGGTGTGCTTCGGGATTGCGGCTATATCCCCCATCGTAAATGGAAATATTTCGTCGCATTTTTTTGAGAAACGGCTTCTGAGAGCGATTACTGGCTTCTGAAGGGCTATATCACTAGCAGATTGAACTAACAGAAAGATTTGATCCTTTACGATCCAGAAAAGGATCTGCGAAGTTATGAGCACGCTCACTTCCGAGCGAGACTCCAACTTTCCCAGAAATCATTCACAAACAAAGTTATTTACCTTCTGTTCACAAAACGAGAAGCGGCTCACTGATCAAACAAACCTAAACGTTTATGTTATGGTTCCATAAACGTTTAGGTTTAGATAATAACCGTATATATCGCAGGTAATTTCTTAGATGCAGAGACCGAAAAATGCGTAAAGCAACAATGCGGGATGTGAGCGAAGCAACGGGATTTTCCATGTTTACCGTTTCGCGCGCGCTAAACGGTGGCGATGGCGTCGCTGACGACAGCCGGGAGCTGATTTTAAAAGTGGCGCGAGAGCTCGGCTACGTACCCAACCGCGCGGCCCAGGCGCTACGCCGTTCGAGCAGAGACTCGGTGGCGGTGATCACCGCCCATGCGTCGAACTATTACTATCTCAACCTGATGTCCGGCATTCAGCAGATACTGCAGCCTTCACAGTGGACCGTGGTGCTTGGCGATATTGCGGTCAACGGCATCTATGACCGCGCGCAGGAAGATCGGATGATTAACCGCCTGATAGAGTCACGGATGGCCGGGATCATTTCGACGGTGACGCTGCAGCCGGAAAGCCTGACTCTGCTGGCGAAATGGGATATCCCGGTCGTCTTCGTTGATTCCCCGCCCCGCGGCGAGCACAACTTTCCCAGCGTCACGACCGACAATTACCATGCCAGCCTGCTGGTTGGAAACCATCTGGCGCAGTACGACTATAAAAACTGGCTGCTCCTTATCTACCCGGACCGCTGGACTACGCGTTTTGAACGCGAGCGCGGAATACGCGAGGCCGCCGAGCGGTGCGGCGCTACGCTTGGAGTTGTCGAAACGGAAAACGACGCGCAGTCGGCTGCAGACAAACTGAGCCAGTACCTCGACCGCCAGAAAGCGCTGCCGGATGTCCTTATTGCCGGTAACAACCCTATTCTGCTGGGTTCACTCAAACAGCTCCAGCAGCGCCAGATAGCCATTCCAGAGGATATGGCCCTGATTGCCTACGACGAATTCGACTGGGCGCCGCTATTAAATCCGCCGCTGACGGTGCTCAATGAAAATAGTGAAGAGATTGGCAGACAGTCGGCTGAAATGCTTATCCAGTTAATTAACCTGGAAGGGAAAGGAGAAATCAACACCCAACGTAAAGTTCCCGCCGAGCTGGTTATTCGCCAGTCCTGCGGCTGTAAAAAAACGCATAACAATTAAAAGACATTATAGAGATTGCTGACAACGTTTCGCCCGAATGGGCCTGCCCGACGCCGCTTCGCTCGCGCGGGCCTGAAGAACTGCTGTCGCGTTTTTGCCAGGCCCGCTAAGGTGCCTGTCGGCTAACAGCGGCAAAGCGTTTGCCATCCCTCTCTAATCATTTTAGAGCTTTAAATAACGGCTGAATAATCGGCCGACAGTAAAAAAACAACATCAGAGGATTATTTCTGAGGCTTCCCCACACCTGGCCGTACGTCATACCACACGATAATGAAAGGAACAGAATATGACCAAACTTCACAAAGCATTTCTGGCTGTCGCGGTTACTGCGGTAATCACCACCATGACAGGATTTATCCCCGCCGCCAGCGCCGCGCCGCAGGAGAGCAAAAAAATAACCCATATCGGCTTAATGGTGCAGGACATGTCTAACCCTTTCTTCTCTGCAATGGAAAGGAACGCAAAGCAGGCCGCGGCAAAAATCGGCGCAACTCTTAACGTACAAGATGCGCAGGTCGATCTAGCAAACCAGAACACGCAGATTGACGCCTTTATTCAGCAGAAAGTGGATCTGATCATTATTTCCGCCGTCGATGAGTCCGGCATCGAGCCGGCCATTCAGCGGGCAAAAGCCGCCGGAATTATCGTTATCGCGGTCGATACGCCCGCCAGGGGCGCTGACGCGGCGATCATGACCAATGCCATCCAGGCCGGCGAAACCTCCTGCGAATATCTGTTCAGCCAAATGGGCGGCAAAGGCAAAGTGCTGCTGGTGGACGGCACGCCGATTCAAACCATTATTGACCGCATCAAAGGCTGTAAAAACGTCGCGCAAAAATATCCAGATATCAAAATCGTCGGGCAGCAGGCATCCCGCAACGACCGCGCTTCCGGCCTGATGGTCACCACCGATATGCTCACCGCCAATCCGGATGTCTCCGGTATTTTCGGTATGAACGATCCTGCGGCGCTCGGCGCGGTGCTGGCCGTTGAGCAGGCCGGCAAAGCCGGTGCGATTAAAGTCACCGGCGTAGACGGCAGCCCGGAAGCGGTTGAAGAACTCAAGCGCAGCGGCTCACCGTTTATTGGTACCGCCACGCAAAACCCGGGCGAAATGGTGCGCCAGGCCATCTCGCTTGCTCAGGATATGGTTGATGGCAAGCATATTGCGTCCCCTACCGTATTGATCCCCAGCGTGCTGGTCACGCGCGACAACGTAGATAGCTATCCTGGCTGGTAATCACATCATCACTCAAGAGGCAAAAACGGGATGACGATTGGGTTCATCCCGGAGGGCAAAGACAATGGCCGACATCACTTCATCCCCCTTGCTTAGGCTGGAAGGGATTTCAAAACGCTACGGCGCGACCCTCGCACTGAACAACGTACGCTTTGATTTATTCGCCGGAGAGGTCCATGCCCTGATGGGGGAAAACGGCGCGGGTAAATCCACGCTGATGAAGATCCTCTCCGGAAACGAGCAGCGCGATAGCGGCGCGATCTATATCAACGGGCAGGAGATTGATATTCGCACGCCAAGAGATGCGCGCAAATATGGCATCGCCATCATCCATCAAGAGCTGAATACGGTTCCCGATATGACTGTGGCGGAAAATCTATTTCTCGGCCAGGAACAGACCTCTTTCGCCGGTATTCTCGATCGCAAACGGATGCTCCGTGAGGCCCGGGAGAAGCTGGACCGGATTAACGCGGACATCGACCCGCAGGCGCCGCTCGGCTCGTTGAGCATCGGACGTCAGCAAATGGTCGAGATTGCACGCGCCGTCAGTGAAAACGCAAAAGTACTGGTGCTTGATGAGCCGACCGCCGCTCTGTCGCGGGCAGAGACCCTCCAGCTTTACCGGCTTATCGAGCAAATGCGTCAGGATGGGGTCGGGATGGTCTACATCTCACACCGCATGGAAGAGGTATGGCAGCTGGCAAACCGGGTCACGGTGTTCAGGGACGGCACGTGGATCGGCACGGAAACTCTGAGCAGCGTCTCGACCACCGATATCGTACGCATGATGGTTGGCCGTCAAATCGTCGATCTCTATCAGCACGAACCGCGTACGCCCGGCAAAGTACTGCTGGAGGTCGCGGATCTGGCGGGTAGCGCAACCGGCCCGGTCTCCTTTGAGGTCAAAGCGGGCGAAGTCGTCAGCATGTCCGGGCTGGTTGGCTCTGGCCGAACCGAAGTGGCCCGGCTGTTATTCGGCGCCGACCCTCGTAGCCAAGGAAGCGTGCGTATTAACGGCAAGGTAAGCCATCCGTCAGATCCCACCGCCGCCATCGCCGACGGAATCGGGATGGTGACCGAGGACCGCAAAACCCAGGGCCTGTTTCTGGGTCATTCGGTTGAGCACAACATTGATATCAGCTCGCTGGAGAACTTTGTCGCCGGCGGCGTGGTTAAACGCAAAACCATCCGCGCCGCCGTCCTTGAGCAGATGCGACGGTTACGGCTGCGGGAAAATGCGGTCGAACTACCCGTCAGCGCCCTGTCCGGCGGAAACCAGCAGAAAGCGGCGCTGGCGCGCTGGCTGCTGCGCGATTCGAGGCTGCTAATCCTCGATGAACCGACCCGCGGCGTGGATATCGGCGCCAAAAGGGAAATTTACGAACTGATAGACAAACTCGCCCGCGCCGGGAAAGCCATTCTGGTGATCTCCTCCGATTTACCGGAGGCCATCGGCATCAGCGACCGCGTGCTGGTTATGCGCGGCGGCCGAATCGTTCACCAGTTACCCTCATATTCAGCAACGGAAGAAGAAGTGATGCTGCACGCAACAGGAACCTTTACCAGTCAATCCGGAGAATGCCATGGACAACAATAAACCTGTGACGGAACTGCCGGTCAAAGCGCCGTTTGATTTTGCGAAATGGTGGGATCGGGTGGGGATCTTAATCGTTCTGCTGGTGCTGCTGATCCTGATGTCGACCTTTGCACCAAACTTTAACCGCGTCGATAATCTGCTGAATATCGCCCGCTCGATTTCCGTCAACGCTATTCTGGCGGCGGGAATGACCTTCGTCATTTTAACCAGCGGAATTGATTTGTCCGTCGGGTCTATCGTCGCCGTCTCCGGCGTGATCTCGGTGGTTGCGGCGATGGCCGGGATCCCTGCGCCGCTGGCGATTCTGGCCGGCGTGGGCGTGGGCGCGCTCTGCGGTCTGCTGAACGGCGTGCTCACCGCCTATCTCGCTCTCGCGCCCTTTATCGTCACTCTCGGCACAATGACCTTCCTGCGCGGTATGGCCTATACCATTACCGAAGGGCAACCTATTGTATCGAGTAGCCTGAGCTTCCGCGAGCTGGGGAATGGCTATCTCGCCGGCATCCCTGTTCCGGTCATTATTATGCTGGTGGTTTATCTGCTGGCGTGGTTTATTCTTGAGCGCACGCGGTTCGGTCGTCATATCTATGCCGTCGGCGGCAACGCCCAGGCCGCGCGCCTGGCCGGCGTCCGGGTAAAACGCGTACTGGCGGCGGTTTATATGATTGCCGGCGTCTGCGCGGGTCTAGCGGGCATTATCTTCGCCGCCCGGGTCATTTCCGCCCAGCCTACGGCGGGTACGGGATATGAACTGGACGCCATTGCGGCGGTAGTGCTGGGCGGCACCAGCCTCGCCGGAGGACGCGGGCGAATTATCGGCACCCTGATTGGATCGATAATTCTCGGCGTGCTCAGCACCGGCCTGATTCTGCTGAGCGTCCCCTTTTTCACCCAGCTATTGATTAAAGGCATCGTCATCATTCTTGCCGTGGCGATTGACGGACTGAAGCAGCATCCGGAACTGTTTACCTTCTGGCGGAAAAAAGAGATCGCCCGTACCCGCTAGCTTTCCCTGACGCTTTGTTTATCCGCCGCGCTGGCGGCGGGTCTTCGCATGCTTAAATTTTAATGGAGTATACGCCCATGACATATCACATTACGCTGACGGACCCGATGAACGGTACCCGGGATCGCGAACCGATTACGTTTACTCTCCCCGAGAAACTGCAGGAGCCCCTGTGGTGGGCAATCACCAGCGAGGACCAACGGATCCTTTGCCAGCGCCTCACTCATGAGTCGACGCAAAACAGTACCGCCTTTATCGCAACGGTAAGCTTCAGCGGCACGCTCCGGATGCGGCTTGACCGGCCGCTAACGGCGGCAGAAGTCGGTGACGTCGCCGGTATCCACCGCCTGCCTGGCCGGGAGAAAGACTGTTTTGTCCGCCTCAATACCGGCTGCTTCGATCTGGAAATGTGTCGGGGAACCGCCCAGGGCGTGGGTTCATCCAAGTGGGGACTGCGCCATTTTCGCTGTCTGCAGGACAACGTCGAGCTGCTTCCTTCCGGGAATAACGCCATCGGCGGTTTTTACGGTCCGTTCTTTACCCCGGAAAATGGGCTGATTAACCCGCCGGAACATACCCTCGTAGATATTGAAATTGTTGAGGAAGGCCCAGTCTATCATCACTATCGCATGCACGGCACGATCCCCGATGGATTATTAGCGGAGCTGCGCGGTAAGCACTTCACCATCGACTGGAAGTTCAGCTGGAATACCCCGTGGTTTCAGCGGCGCTACTGGGTTGATGACTTTTCGACGGTCATTAACGGGCGTTCAGTGACCAACAAGATCACCGTCGGCGACGAGTTTGAAAGCGGTCCGGGAAAACTGCTGTTTGACCGCTTCGCGGCCTACGGCGGTACCCGCTATCGCGCAGGCGATCCCTACGCCGAAGAGCTGGTCGCCATGGTGGCTCATACCGTTACCACCTCTGAAAACCAGAGTCCGAAATTTGCCGAATTCCGCGAACAGCTCGCCGATATGGCCTCCGCTCATTGGGATCTTTACTGGCGAATGTTCTGCCGCTGGGAAAACGTGCTGGATGAAACTGAAATCCGCGAAAGGCTTGGCGTAGTGCGCGCCCGGGCGCACGTACGAGCCGACCTGAATGAACGGAAATGGCACCTGACTGATTCTCCCGTCAACGTTTCCGCTGTGCCGGATGAAACCGTGTTCCCGGGACCAGCCAGTAAAACCGTCGAGTACGATTCAGCGAGCGGCCGGGCGATGATCTGGTGGACCTCCCGCCCCTCCGGCGCGTTTCAGATAGTCCAGCGCCGTCAGTCCGGTTGGGTGAACTGGGGCAGCAACGGGGAAAACGAGTGTCCGGAGCTTCCGGTCGGGGTTGATATCAAAACCGCCTGCGGGATATTCGCTGACAACTGGATGCAGGTAGCCGACAATCTGGAAACGCCGCCGCAGGTCGCGGTGAGTCAGGAGGAAAAGCCATGATCCTTTGCTGCGGAGAAGCCCTGATCGATATGCTGCCCTGCCGGAGCCGTGAAAATGCTCCCGCCTTTACGCCCTGCGTCGGCGGCGCGGCGTTCAATACCGCCATTGCCCTGGGGCGCCAGGGGATAGCGGTCGCGCTGTTTTCCGGTTTATCGGACGATTTTATGGGTGACATGCTGCGCCACACGCTTGAGGCCTCTGGCGTGGATTATTCGCCCTCAACCCGCGCACCGCTACCGACCACGCTGGCCTTTGTCAGGCTGGAAGGCGGACAGGCGCGCTATACCTTTTACGATGAGAATAGCGCCGGCAGAATGCTGACTGAAAGCGACCTGCCGACGCTCGGTGATGACGTATCTGCCGTCCTGTTCGGCTGCATCAGCCTGATAGCCGAACCGTGCGGCAGCGTTTATGAAGAGCTGATGGTAAGAGAGGCGCCGCGCCGGGTGATGTTCCTCGATCCCAATATCCGTGAAATCTTCATCCTGGACCGGCAGAAACACCTAGCGCGCATGATGCGGATGATTGCCCTAGCGGATATCGTCAAGCTTTCCGATGAGGACCTCGCGTGGTTTGCCGAACCCGGCGAAGAACACGAGGTCATACGCCGTTGGCTTGCTCTGGGACCAAAACTTATTGTGGTCACCCGCGGGGCTGACGGCGCCGATGCCTGGACCGCTAATTTCCATCTTCATGTTCCAGGAGTTCGCGTAACGGTTGCCGATACCGTCGGCGCCGGGGACACGGTCAATGCCGGTATTCTCGCCAGCCTTTCGCAGGCCGGACTCCTTGAGAAGCCTAAATTAGTCACATTGTCACGAGAGCAGGTGCGCCGCGCGATCAATCTCGGTATGCGTGCCGCCGCGGTGACGGTCTCCAGGCCAGGGGCTAACCCGCCGTGGGACCATGAACTCTGAAGACTGACGACGCTAACCCTTGTAAATCACAGGCGGCCGAATGATGGCCTGAACATTTGCCCGCGCATTCTCCCCCCTTTCAGGGGGAGTCTGGCGGGTGGTCATTGCGTAACTTTATTTGACCTTCGTATTGGCGAGTGACTGCTTAACGGCTCCGAAGAGTCGTTATGACTAGCGGTGTATCAGGTCCAGTCTTCATAGCCATAGTCATGGATCCAGACTATGCCGCCAGGGCATTTTTTCGTCAGAAACCATCCTCTTCCATTTCCTCCTAGTTTTCGGGAAAGTTTTCACGATACAAAGAAATTTGTTCGCCGATGCTGCCTTCCAGATATTTTCCTCGACTTGCTATACGTTTTCGTTACCAGAAGATATTTTTGAAGGGCGAGTTAAGACCGTTAAATTTCAATACAAACAATGAATTAACCTCTTAGCGTGGTTTTTTACATCATTGGACCTCGAACCCCGTTCACTGAAAAGCCAGCCGTAGTTCGGGTGTTCAGCATTCATGTCTGTCGTCTCCGTAACGACATTTTTTTTCGGTTTTATTTTACCCAGTCTTCCAGCATCAGGCCCGGGACCCGCGCAAACTCTCTCACATTGTTCGTCACCAGGACGGCACTGGCCGCGATGGCGTGCCCGGCAATGGCCGTGTCGTTCGGGCCGATCGGCGTCCCGGCGAGGCGCAGCGCCACCCGGATGTCCGTCGTGGCGTCCACCGCGGCGCGGTCCCAGGGCAGGACAGCATCGAGGCGCGCGCAGAACGCGTCGACCAGCTGAATATGGCGCGGCGAGGCCTTCGGGCCGGTGGCGCCGAAGCGCATCTCGGCGTACGTCACGGCCGAGACCACGATGCGATCACCGCGCAGCACCGCCTGCTCCAGGCGCTTCAGCACCGCTGCCGGCTGCTCGCGCATGATGAACGAGCAGATGTTAGTGTCGAGCATCCAGGTTTTCTTCATGGCTCAAAGCGTCCTTCATCGCTGACCACATCCTCACGCTCCGCCATAAAGTCCGGATCGGCCCTGTCCAGCTGCGCGAATGAGCCCCAGGTCGGCCGGACGGGACGCAGAATGATGCTGTCCCCTTCCCGGACGATCTCCAGCTCGCTGACGCCGTCAAAATCCAGGTCCCGGGGCAGACGGATGGCGCGGTTATTGCCGTTTTTAAATATAGAAACTGTGCGCATGGATGTTCCTCCGGCTGATCATGCATGATGTGTGAGTGCATATGTGCAGTATATGCCTGCCGGATTGATTTGTATAGGTGTCACATATGCAGATGCATGGCATATGGATATGCTGTGCATATCCTGTTTTCTCATTTATCCATCGCAGATCCGAAAAATACCAAAACCGGATCCGCACTTTTCCAGCCTGAAGTGACGTCGTTGGCCATACAGCTTTATTTCGGAATTGTGCCCTACTGAGAAGCAGCTAACTCAATTTCGGAATCGGCGCAGATGAGTTTCGGGAACAAAATAAATGTTGCCGCGCGCCCGTGAGCATGCCACGTACAGCCTGTTACGGGACGACGGTGGAAGGGCTGCCAGTTCCTGACGGGTTAGAAGTTTCCAGTGGGAGGATCCCATCACAATGCAGACATCCTTAAAGTGGTCGAGCCCTTTACTGACGCCCCAGTTCATGGAATAGCAGCCGTAACGGTGATGTTCACGATAGAAGAGCTTAATCACCGTATTATCGGCGTGCAGGGTGGCTGTGCGCTCTGCATCTGTGATCGTTTCAATCAGGGTGGCATGTCTCCCATGGGCAGCGATACGGATGTTCAGTTGCCCGGTGATAAACTCGCACACTGAAGCTGAGCAACGCCATGTTCGGTTGAGCGTGTCCCGGTCAACCTTGAAACCTGCTGCGTCGAAGCGGGCCTCATATCGCGTAATGTCATCGTGCAGCGTTGAATTAACGTTGCCGTCATGGCTTGTATCAAAGGTATGTTGATAAAAATCGCCGCAACAGAGCACAGTGATTTCCGCGCGGCAGAGCTCCAGCAGAAAATTAAAGTCATGTCCGGCAAAGTCCTGGACTTCATCGACAAGCAGTTCATCGTAGTAACGGGCAAGCCGGGTACGGATATCCGGCAGCAGCCCGCGGGCTGTCAGCAAGTGTGCGAGCCTCCGGTGATACAGCCGTCCGGCGGGATCCTGATAATGCCGGGCATTCGTGCGCGGTATTCTGGGTGGGGGCTGGTCGAAGCTCAGGCCACGCGATACCAGCTGCTCCTGCAGGTAAGGCCGGAAGCAAAAACCGTGCAGAAACTCAAACCAGGTCATCACCCTGATCCCGTCCGGGATAAAGCCAAAACGTCTGATAATCTGCGCCCGCAGATGCGCTTCATTATTCACGGTGAAGGTCAGGAGCAGCGTCCTCCGGTCCTCACTCAACCGTCGTATCAGCAGCGTGGTCTTGCCCGAGCCGGCAACCGCAAATATCACTCTCTTGTCCATGCCAGTGCCTCCTGAATATAAAGGCACTGTTGCAAATAGTCGGTGGTGATAAACTTATCATCCCCTTTTGCTGATGG
>OOBX01000774.1_pt1 | contig 10441 bp, 7 predicted proteins | sample 1671021 | NCBI WGS metagenome assembly OOBX01 (sample SAMN06348114, study PRJEB24527) | human gut metagenome | biome: human gut; feature: ankylosing spondylitis patient; material: feces | host: Homo sapiens | place: China | collected 2015-10 | reverse complement strand
CAATCACTCATCGATTACAAATTTTTTTGCTTTAATGGAGTTCCTAAATATGTCGTTATTTATTCAGACAGGGAAGAAAACACACATAATTATTCGGTTATGGTTTATGACATGGATTGGAATGCCTATCCTGAATTTGTAAATTCTCGCTGTCCGATATCAGATATAATTCCTCGTCCAGGCGCATTAGAAGAAATGATATCAATTGCTTCACGTTTATCTGAACCCTTTCCTTTCGTTAGAGTAGATTTATATCTTATCAACGGATCCCCTATCTTTGGAGAAATGACTTTCCAGACGTCATCAGTAATATTACCCCAGAACTGACAGATCAAATGAGTAAATGGATTGACATCACCAGTTTAAAACAGCAACTATGATAGTAAAAATCAGAGAAATAATCAGAGACTGTATCACCTTCGGGATGCATTTTATTTATACACGAATCTATCAAATGAATATTGATAAAAGCGCAAAACTTTCATTTGGTGCCATACTCGATAAAAGTAATCCCAAAGGAGTACATTGGAGAAGAAAGCTTCATTGCATCTGGAGCTGTTATTTTAGCTCATGACTTTTCCAAACCTGCTAAAGCCGACACCTACATTGGTAAACGTTGTTTTATTGGCGTAAATGCGATCATCATGTGTGGAGTAAAAGTTAACGATAACGTAATTGTCGGAAGCGGATCTGTCGTTACAAAAGATATACCTGCCAACTGCATCGTAGCCGGTAATCCTGCCAGAATAATCAAAGAAGGTATTCAGACCAAAAAATTCGGACAATTAATGCAACAATCATGAACGACAACAGAATACAACTAAACGGAATAAAAGTCCACCCCTTTCCCTCAGATTCCAGTTTGCTGGAATATGTGGAGGAACATAAAGGGATATTAGTAGCGATAAATGCGGAGAAGATACTGCATGCGAACGAGCAAATACAAGATATTGTAAACAGGAATATTGGATATTGCGATGGCATAGGAGCAGTTATGGCAGTGCGGCAGCACGGAGCCGTGGATGCCGTCAAGATCGCGGGATGCGAACTGTGGTTGAAGATTATAACAACTCTGTATCAAAAAGAAAAAACCTTCTACTTGGTCGGGAGTAAACAGCCCGTAATAGAGAAGACCATCTCCCGATTGAAAGAAGACTTTCCCGGAATACAGATAACGGGGTACCGTAACGGATACATACAAACAGAGACAGAACAGGAAGAACTGATCGAAGACATCAAGACAAAACAGCCGGATGTCATATTCGTTGCAATGGGATCACCCAAACAAGAGTTATTGATGGAAAAAATGTATCAGGCACATCCCGCAATTTACCAAGGGTTAGGAGGAAGTTTCGACGTCTATACAGGGAACGTGAAACGAGCACCCGAATGGTGGATAAAGCACAATCTCGAATTTGCATACCGCCTATTGAAACAACCTTCGCGCATCAAACGACAAATACATTTAATCAAATTCTTGATACTGGTCAAGACTGGAAAAATCTAAACAGAAACAACATGAAGAAAATAATGCTCGTCTTCGGTACCCGTCCTGAAGCAATTAAAATGGCACCATTAGTAAAAGCTTTCCAACAGAAAAAAAATAAATTTAAAACCATCGTCTGTGTTACCGGACAACACAGGAAAATGCTGGACCAAGTCCTAAAGCTTTTCAATATCCGGCCCGATTACGATCTCAACATAATGAGGCAAGGACAGGACCTATACGATATAACAGCCCGGGTACTGACAGGAATGAGAGGAGTTCTGCAGGAAGCGAAGCCAGATATCGTTCTGGTCCATGGAGATACCACAACTTCGACAGCTTCAGCACTCGCTGCCTTCTACCAACAAATACCGGTCGGTCATGTAGAAGCAGGGTTACGCACGCACAACATCTACAGTCCTTGGCCGGAAGAAATGAATATACCCTACTTAAGCAACTTGACACCGAACTGATGTCTGCAGGTTATGAAACAACTCCACTTGCCGAACAAAACAGCCGCAAACTGGTTTTAATAACAGGTCATCGCCGGGAAAACTTCGGCGATGGATTTATCCAAATATGCCGGGCAATAAAGACTCTGGCAGAGCAGTATGCGGAGGTAGACTTTGTCTACCCTATGCACTTGAACCCAAATGTAAGGAAGCCCATTCACGAAATATTCGGAAATGCTTATCTCCCTAACCTGTTCTTTATAGAGCCTTTGGAGTATCTTCCTTTCGTCTATCTAATGGAGAAGTCGACACTTGTCCTAACCGATAGCGGAGGCATACAAGAAGAGGCTCCGGGTTTGGGAAAGCCGGTGCTTGTCATGCGTGACACAACAGAACGGCCGGAAGCACTTGACGCAGGGACAGTGAAGTTAGTAGGAACAGATTACGCCCGGATTGTAACTGAAGTGTCCCACTTACTGGATGACAATACCTATTATAACCGTATGAGCCAAGCAGTAAACCCCTATGGAGACGGAACTGCAAGCCAACGAATCGTTCAAACAATAGAAAAAGTAATATGAAAAATCTTGACAAAAAACAAGCTGTATTATGCCATCGAAAGCCGTTAGGTCGTCAACGGACAAGACAACGGTATCTGCCACAATGTATCATTGGATTCCTGCTCCTGCTAATATCAATTGCCATACAGGCACAAATCCCACAGGAATTAATTGATAAAGCCCGTGCTGCCGGGATGACAGAGGAACAAATACAAAGAGAAATAGCCAAACACAGGACAGAACAAACCGGTATCAACCAAATCATTAAGCCTGCTACAGAAAATACCGTATCCGACCGTTCCCATCCTACTCAGCAAGCACTTCTCCCACTGACAGAGCAACGCGACGAACATAAACCGAAGCAGCCTTTGGAAAATATTGTTTTTGGGCGTGAGATCTTTTCCGATAAGAATTTGACATTCGAACCGGATCTGAATATGCCGACGCCTAAAAATTATGTTCTATCAGCAGGAGATGAGTTGCTGATCAATGTATGGGGAGATTCGGAACTGAACTTGAAACTCAGTATTTCTCCCGACGGAACGATCTTGATCCCCAATGTCGGTCCCGTATCCCTAAGCGGACTGACTATCGAGGCGGCAGAGAATCGCATCCGGCAGGAATTGGGTAAAATCATGGCAACGCTTGACGGCAGTCAACCTAATACATTCGTTTCTGTCGGACTGGGGCAAATTCGCAGCATTAAAGTCAATATTGTCGGCGAAGCCGTCGCACCCGGGACCTATACACTCTCATCTCTCGCCACGCTTTTCAACGCCCTTTATGCAGCAGGAGGAGTAAACGATATCGGATCACTGAGAAACATAAAAGTATACCGGAACAGCAAAGAGATCGCCAGTCTCGATGTATACGACTATCTGCTGAATGGTAAATATGAAACGAATATACGTCTGGAAGACAACGACATGATCATTATCGGTCCCTACGAACAGCTTGTCACCGCCGGTGGTAAAGTGAAAAGAGACCGTACATACGAACTTCGACGAGGAGAGACACTTGACGACCTGCTCGACATGGCAGGTGGTTTTACAGGAGATGCCTACACTGGCAGTATACGAGTGAAACGCAAAGCCGGCGACCGCTACAAGATTGCCACAGTTAACGAAGAACAATTCCAAACATTTGTGCTGCAAGACGGCGATTCGCTGATGGTGGATTCAGTCATTCCCTACTACGATAACCGAATCATCATTTCCGGTGCAGTCTGGCGCCCTGGCGAATATGAGTTGAGTCCGGACGTACATACTGTCAAACAATTGATAGAACAGGCTTCGGGACTTAAAGGAGACGAATTTGTAGGACGCGCACAGATCACAAGGCTCAACCCAGACTTCACCAGTTCGGTTATCGCCATCAATATTGTAGATATTTTGAACGGGAAGGTTCCTGACATCGAACTACAGAAGGAGGACCAACTATATATCCCTTCCCTATTTGACCTCCATGAACCTTATACCGTCAAAGTGAGCGGAGCAGTCAACGCTCCCGATACCGTATTGCCCTTCCGCAAGAATCTGACAGTAGAGGATGTTATCGTCCTCGCCGGCGGCCTGCGCGAAGCAGCCTCAATCATCAACGTAGAAGTGGCACGACGGCTCAAAGATCCGTCCGCCACCCGGAGCAGTAACCAGACAGCCGAGACATTTAACTTCACCCTCGACGAAGGACTGGCAGTAACCTCCGGCGATACGCTTTTCACCCTCGAACCATTCGACGAAGTATTCGTCCGTTTCTCACCCGGTTACCAAAAGCAACAAGTAGTGAAAGTCGGAGGCGAGATTACTTTTGCCGGCAACTATACTTTAAAGAAAAAGAATACGCGTTTAAGCGAACTGATTGCACAATCGGGCGGCATCACTCCAGACGCCTATGTGCGGGGAGCCAGTCTAAAACGTAAACTGACGACAGATGAGTTGCGCCAAATCGAAACTCTCTTACAATTGAGTAACAATAGCAAGCAAAGCCGTGACTCGATCTCCGTTTCGCTTGCCAACCTGAAGGAGTATCCCGTAGGCATCGACCTACAAAAAGCGCTCGCCCATCCGGGAAGTGCCGACGACCTTGTGTTACGCGACGGAGATGTGCTTTACATCCCCCAACAGCAAAGTACGGTGAAGGTGAGCGGTTCCGTTACCTATCCTAACAGTGTGACCTATACAAAAGGAATGGACGTCCGTGACTGTCTCTCACAGGCTGGCGGCTACAACGACATTGCCCGCAAATATCCCATCGTTATCTACATGAACGGAAAAGTGGCGACCACACAACGTAAAATGATTTTCTTCAAACGTTACCCCAAAGTCGAGCCTGGCTGCGAAATCGTAGTCCCCGCCAAGACACAACGCGACCGCCGAGCAAGCCTGGCAGAAATCATGAGTGTCGGCAGTTCCGTCACCTCAATGGCTGCCATGATAACATCAATGATCAATCTTTTAAAGTAAATAAATGGACAAGAACAATCATACCCCATCGTCTCCACAATCGGAGATCGATTTGATCGCCCTCTCCGGCTACCTGTGGAAAAAACGACGTTTCTTCATAAAATGCTGCGGAATTGCAACAGTGGCGGGACTCATCATTGCTTTCAGCATACCCAAAGAATTCACCACAACGGTGAAACTGGCTCCCGAAACCACCGATGCCACAAGCAAGATGAGCAACCTCGGCGGACTGGCAGCCATGGCAGGAATAGACCTCGGTTCAGCCTCCGGCCAGGATGCTTTGTCACCCAACCTCTATCCTGATATTGTGCACAGCACACCTTTTCTGTTGGAGCTCTTTCCCGAAAAGGTAACCGACAAGGAGAAAAAGTACACGACTACTCTATATGATTACATAGCCGGCCATCAGCGCTTCGCTTGGTGGAGCATCCTTATGAAAGCGCCCCTAAAAGGAATAGCAGCCCTCCGTTCGTTCTTCTCCGGTAACGAAGAGAACGATGGAGATCTCAATCCCTTCCAACTCACCCACAAGCAAGAGGATGTACTGAAAAACCTACGCCAGCGCATCACCGTCTATGTCGATAAAAAAACACAAGTCGTTACTCTCGGTGTCAGCATGCAAGACCCGCTGATCTCAGCAGACGTGGCGCACAGTATCGTGATAAAGTTACAGACCTATATCACACATTACCGGACGCAGAAAGCAAAGAAAGATCTGGAATTTACAGAAAAAGTGCTAAAAGAATCCCGCAGTGCCTATTACAAAGCACAGCAGGCTTATGCAACTTTTGAAGACGGTAACAAGAACATTATCTCCGCCAGTTACCGCACCGAGCAAGAGCGTTTACGCAACGAAATGACTCTTACGTTCAATGTATATAACACGTTAGCGCAAAAGCTCGAACAGGATAAACTCCGAGTACAGGAACAGACACCGGTCTACACCATTATCGAACCGGCAACTGTTCCTCTCAAAGCTTCCTCTCCCAAGAAATTGCTGATTTTGGTAGCATTCATCTTCCTCGCTTTCATCGGGGGATGCGGATATCTGATCATCAAGGAATATGCAAGCTCCCCGTCGCCGAGATCTGAAACGTAATCCGAAAATCGCAATCCAGAATCCGGATTGCGATTTTCGGATTACGATCTACTCACCTGCAATCCCTTATCCGACAAACTCATTTCGACAAAACGGGCATTGTCATTCTGCGGATCTGCCGTGAGAAGGCGGCGGATCTGCAAAGAGGCTTCCGGGTCTTTGGCTACGATATAAAGATAGCCACCTCCGCCAGCACCAGGAAGTTTATAGCCTAATGCATAATCCTTGATGCGAGAAATGAGCCGTTCCACAGCAAGCGGATTTGTCCCGGCATCAAGTGCCTTGTTTTGTTCCCAACTTTTACCGACCAATCGCCCGTATGAAGCGAAATCACCCCTAAGGATTGCCTCGTACATATCCAATGCATGCACTTTCATTTCAGAAAGCAGACGAAGATGGGAACCACTGTTCAAGAACATTCCACGTACGATTTCAGCAAGGATATCCTTCGCCGTACGGGTAATTCCCGTGTAGTAAAGCAAGTGGCAGACACGATACTCCGGTTCGGTAAAAAGATATTCCGGAAGCCAGCGCACCGACGGATTCTGGTGGAAACCCTCACCCGTCTGCAACAGTTTCAATCCATGTAACACCCCTCCATACTGATCTTGCCAGCCTCCTCCGGTCGTGAGCAACTGCTCAAGGATCAGCGTCCGGTTACCAATCTCGTTCTTATCCCACGCCAAGCCACAAAAATCCGACAATGCACCCAATACCGTAGCCGCAAGAATCGAACTGGTTCCCAGGCCAGAACCGGCAGGAATCGCAGCCAACAACGTCACTTCCAACCCGCATCCGAATGCTTTCAGTTGCTCTTCCAACGAAACATAGCAGCCTGCTGAGAATTCGGGTATAAACCCGGCCAAAGCCAACGCCGCTTTCGGAATAGAGAAAGGAGATCCGACCTTGTTAAAATCACGCAGTTCATCCCAAGTCGAAATGCACTCCATCGCCCCGATATCGATGGAACGAAGAATGATACGAAACTCACGAGTCGGTTTCACATAAACCTGCAAAGGTGGTTGACCGTTCAACTCGATCGCCACGTTCACGACATTACCACCGGCATACATGCAGTAAGGGGGGGTATCCGTCCATCCTCCAGCCAAGTCGATACGCACGGGACTGCGCCCCCAAACAATCTGATCGCGATAGACATTAAGACGAGGCATCTGTTTCTCATCAGCAATCGTACTGATCCAACCTTCACGCAACAGCGAGAATGCCTGCTGCTGTTCCACCATGCCCTGTTCATCTCCTGAAAGTTGCAGCACACAGGCACGAAACATATGGTCATGCACACGCTTCATCAGCGGAGCATCCGCTGGTAAGCCCTTAGGCAACATAATTCCTCCGGCAACAAATTCGGAGGCAGCATCCGCCAGATCCAACTGATAGAAAATACTTTTGTCATGATTGGCAGCAAGCATCGACCAGTTTTTCTTCCTGAACGCTTCGCGCTGAGCAAACAGACGACGGAGATTTGCACAATCAGAAAGCCTGTTTGCAGACATCTTTTCAGCTACTTCCCACACCTTGCGTCCTTCATCCAGATAAGGTTCAGATACCATCCAACGTAACACAGCCCCCAACTCGTCCATACTCCGGCAGACAGGGAATAAGGCCGCATTCTGTATGTCGGCACAGGCCGGCAAATTGATACCCCGCTCCGCAGACCATTCCACTATGGGACGCCCCATAAAGAGAGTGGATTCATTCGCCGTATTTCCTTTGAAAGTATCATTGAAACCATACGGACGTGCCACCCATCCTTCATCACCGACAGGCACGACATCAATGCACACACCGGAAGGAACGTGTAACTCCCAATCGTTCACCGGAACACCCGTAATCACATGCCGATCGGCAAGCGTCCATCGTTTCCCGACAAAACTGTTTTCGACCCACAGTTCTGAATTATCAGAGGTCAGCGAACAAAAAACTTCGGCATTCTGAACAAACATGGCAGGATGTGGTTTCACCTTGCGCTGCATGATCGCCCGCTGGTCGCGCACAAGATTCTGCACCGACAACGTCGAAGAAATCAGCTCCCGGCTTGTACCATAATGATAGAACTCACCACCCGGCAAAGGCAAGATAGCGACAGTCAACGCATTCAATTCTTCATCAGTTATACGTGGATGCCCCCCAAGAGCAAGACCAAACTCAGAATACAGGTCATATTCCTTCATCTGTTTCCCATCCGATTCGTAGGAATGCTTCATCAGGAGTTCCACCGCCCGGTCACTGAGCAGCCAGACACCTATATCCATCAGGAAGAGATGCGTCCCCGCCAGCCGTCCCAACTCATCGAGAGTGGGCTTTTGAAGCATGAAATCGAGCTGGTCAGGAGATTTGCGGTCCGACACGAAGACCCCGTGGCGAGTGGCGAGTGCAGGATCCACCCACAAACCATAACAGACAACATCAGCCTCAGGAATCTCTTGCAACGGCTCGCTGTTACGCAGATAAACATCGCCACTGGCAATCAGCGTATGCAGCGAATCCGGCGCCTTGCGCATGATCTCCTCATACAACGGAAGTTGAAGCGAAAGGAGGTTCTGAGATAATTTCTGTCCCCTCGCCCACCGGAACACCGGAATCGGTGTCAATATCTTGCCCGAAGGTGCATACCCGGGCAAACGCCGGCTCTGCCCTCCGGCATGCAATAAAATCCGCTTTTCACGCGCCAGCCATTCTCCTGTCGACAACGTTCCAGCAGTATCGTCATCCCGGCGGCAAGCCTCAAGTAACCAAGTTGTTCCTCCACCCGATCCCAGACGGGCACCTATAGGATCGGACGTACAAAACCAGTCTGCCGGATCGGCATTAGCTATCTCGTGAAAACTGCCAACCAAGTTAGGCGGCAGCGACAATAATTTCTTCATATCCTACTATTCTTTCCGGCAAATGTACTCCTTTCCCCTTTCACTGCGTAAAATTTAATTTAATTTTTACTTTCAGAGGCTGTTTCGTTTAAATTATTATATCCACCTTTGTAGAGGGAATGCACTCTTATAATCACACGACAATAAAAAAAGTTGGTAAATACTAATCCCCTCCTTCATTTCTATTTCTGAAGTATCTTTAGTTATTCATTTAATATTCAGATAGTATGATATACGGTTATGTAAGAGTCAGTACGGATAAACAAAGTACTGAAAATCAACGCTTCGAGATTGAAAACTATTCAAAAGCGAAAGGTTTCCGTATCGAACGTTGGGTAGACGAAACAATCAGCGGAACAACAAGTGTATCGGATCGCCAACTTGGCAGATTATTAAAACAAATTCGTAAAGGAGACACGCTTGTAACAACAGAACTATCAAGGCTTGGACGTAATTTGATGCAAGTCATGAGCTTCCTTCACCAATGTATGGAACGGGATATCATCGTCCTTACAGTCAAAGAACGCTATGAATTAGGGAATAATATCAATAGTAAAATTCTGGCCTTCGCTTTTAGCCTAAGTGCAGAAATCGAACGCAATCTGATTTCACAACGTACCCGCGAAGCACTTGCGCGTAAAAAAGCGGAAGGCACGAAACTCGGTCGTCCGAAAGGCAAAAAGACCATGCAGGTCAGGTTGTCCGGAAAAGAAAATGTCATCAAGAAAATGATCAATGAGAAATGCTCGATGAACGAAATCGCCGAAAAATTCGGAGTAAACCGCCAGACTCTGCGTGATTTCCTGCGGAACACATTCCCGGACTGGAGGAAATATAGATATATTAAGTAATCGGACCTTCATGGCCTTAATTGTCTGAATGTTAATCTATGTAACCTTAATAAATTGTTTTTGAGGTAATTTATTATCAGTCAATACGGCATGCCCGACGGGGCAAGATGATCCGCATACTAAATAATCCAATACCTCTGCACGCTGTACCACCAGCGTGCAGCAGGTTTTGTATGCTTTATTCTTTCCTCCGATAAAGTGAATATTTCCCTTTTCACCCAATCACGAGTTGCACATTTCCTTTCTAGCTCCCTTTATTTCAAAATCTTTATTGAATATTATACTACAAATTAGAGAATAAAAAATAATTGTTTTACCTTTGACAGATACGTCGAATCTTATAAACAAGCAGTAGGGGGAAGACACATGTTGCCTTGAAATTGAAGAAACGATGGGTTTTGAAACGTAAAAGAGCCGGAATGTATGGGGAATTCCTACACTTCCGGCTCTGATATTTTAGAACTTTTGTCCTATTCCTCTCGAACCAGACAAAACAACCTATTACTAATCTAAAAATCTAATACCATGAAAAAACACACTACGCTTATATAACCGGAGCATGTGGCAAAAAGTTCACTACGATCCAATAATTGACAAAGAAATCCGTTCCGGTTGTTTAATTCCCGAATAGCCGTTATATTTG
>OOBX01000756.1_pt1 | contig 10833 bp, 11 predicted proteins | sample 1671021 | NCBI WGS metagenome assembly OOBX01 (sample SAMN06348114, study PRJEB24527) | human gut metagenome | biome: human gut; feature: ankylosing spondylitis patient; material: feces | host: Homo sapiens | place: China | collected 2015-10 | reverse complement strand
ATAGGTAACAAAAAATGCCGTATTTATGCGGCTTGTGGCGTTTCGCAAACGCCTATTTATAGAAAATAATAAAAGAGGTGCCGGTAACGGTGCCTCTTTTTATGAGGACACGACGGATTATGAAAGAAAAAGTTCTGACAACAGTGGTGACTTTTGAAACTACCACTCAGGCAATTGCCATGGAAAGGGAATGTAAGAAAAACAAATTTACAGGCAGACTGATCCCTGTGCCAAGAGAAATATCAGCTTCCTGCGGCCTTGCGTGGAAATGTGGGGAACAGAACGAAGAAGAAACAGCTTCCTATATGAAGGAACAGGATCTGGAATATGAAAAGATTTATAGGATTCTTGCGTAAAATGGAAAGATTTATAGGAACACCTGATATATGGTAAACGGTTCACATTTTGACGGATATGTGAAAACATGATACAATGATAGCACTGAATCTCTTGTTATAGAAGATATGTAACTATTCGGCAGTCTGTCGGCTGTGAAAGTACGTTACTGTTCACTCCGTTTACAGTAACGAAAGTATTGAACAGTTACGAGGAGATTCTGAATATGGAGATCAATTGGGGTGAACTGACTTATGGGAAATGAAATGAAAAAAAATGAAGTGCGTCTTACACAGCTTGCCAGTGCAGCCGGATGCGGTGCTAAGATTGGCCCGAAGGTTCTGGCACAGGTAGTAGGCAAACTTCCGAAATTTACAGATCCGATGCTTCTGGTAGGTCCGGAGACATCAGATGATGCAGCAGTATACAAGATTAATGATGAACTGGCAATGATCCATACAGTAGACTTTTTTCCGCCAGTAGTGGATGATCCGTATATGTACGGGCAGATCGCAGCAGCCAATGCACTGAGTGATGTCTATGCAATGGGCGGTGTTCCGAAACTGGCATTAAATGTGGTAGCATTTCCAAACTGCCTTGGTCCGGAAGTACTGGAGCAGATTCTGCGCGGCGGTGCAGATAAGGTCATGGAAGCCGGAGCAGTCCTTGCAGGCGGGCATACTATCAATGATAAAGAACCGAAATACGGACTCTGTGTAACTGGTTATGTGCATCCGGACAAAATGTGGAAAAATTACGGCGCAGAAGAAGGAGACATCCTTATTCTTACCAAACCGCTGGGCTGTGGAATCCTTAACACTGCCATTAAGGCAGAAATGGCGTCTCAGGAAGAAATTGAGAGAGTTCAGAAAATCATGGCGAAGCTGAACAAATATGCAGCAGAGATTGCATCTAAATACACGATCCACAGCTGCACCGACGTAACAGGATTCAGTCTTGCAGGTCACAGTCTGGAAATGGCAAAAGGCAGCCGGAAAACCCTGGTGATCCAGTCTGAGAAACTTCCGATCATTGAGGGTGTTGAAGAGTATGCACAGATGGGGCTGATTCCTGAAGGTGCATACAGAAATCGTGACTTCGCAGGCGATGAAGTACGAAGTGAGATTAAGGAACTCTGGATGGAGGATCTGGTATTTGATCCGCAGACATCCGGCGGACTTCTGCTTGCAGTACCGGCAGAAGAAGCCGATGCCCTTGCAGAAGAGCTTGCAGGTATGGATATCTTCGGCGGTGTTATCGGATATGTAACAGAATTGCAGGATAAAGCAGTTGTATTTGAATAAAAAAATCAGCTTTACTTTCAGACATTTTCTCCTGCGTCAGCATGTCTGCAGATATCTTTCTTGTCCTTTGTATTCTGCCGAACTGTCTCGATTGCATTAGTATATGGAATTGCTATAAAAATCTTCGAATATAATGGAACATAATTACAAATCTGATGAATATTCTTGAATTGTTTGACGATTTCGGTTGTGAAACAGATATTCAGGTGATATAATGTTCTCAATAAAATACATTGCGGAGGTGTAGTTATGAATTACGAAGATGTACAGAAAGTGTCAAACGCGGCGAAAGCCAAGAGTAACCTGGTGAATACCAATTTTTTCAAGTACTTTATACGTGCGGTCATGGCGGGATTTTTTATTGATGTGGCTATGATCTACAGTAATGTAGTTGGAAACGTATTCTCCAAGACCATGCCTGAATGGGGAAAATTTGTGGGGGCATTAGTATTCTCCATTGCAGTGCTTCTGATCAGCTTCGTAGGCGGCGAGCTTTTTACAGGAAATAATATGGTAATGGCGTTCGGAGCCTATGATAAACAGGTAAGCTGGAAAGAGGCCGGTAAGGTATGGGGCGTAAGCTACCTTGGAAACTTTGTCGGATGTGCAATTTTAGCATTGTTGTTTGTAGGTGCAGGAGCATCCGGAACAGCAGACTATTTTGCGGGATTCATTGGAAATAAACTGAGTATTCCGCTCGGACAGATGTTCTTCAGAGCAGTGCTCTGTAACTTCTTCGTCTGTCTTGGCGTGCTTTGTGGTATGAAATTAAAGAGTGATGCAGGAAGATTCCTGATGATCGTTATGTGTATCTCAGGATTCGTTGTAAGCGGATTTGAGCACTGCATCGCAAATATGGGAATCTTTGTTACCGCATACTGCCTGGTACCTGGATTATCCCTTGGAGCCATGGTAAAGAGCATGGTAGTAGTAACTTTAGGAAATATGGTGGGCGGTGCCCTGTTGCTGGCATGGCCGCTCAGAAAGATGAGTGCAGATAAATAATATGTCAAAAGCTTTATACATAGCCGAAAAGCCCAGTGTGGCGCAGGAATTCGCAAAAGCTTTGAAAATCAACGGACAAAGACGGGATGGCTACCTGGAATCTCAGGACAGCGTGGTGACCTGGTGTGTGGGACACCTGGTCACCATGAGCTACCCGGAAAAATATGATATCAAATATAAAAGGTGGAGTTTAGATACCCTGCCTTTTTTGCCGCGCGAATTTAAATATGAAGTGATCCCCGGAGTGCAGAAGCAGTTTGAGATTGTCAAAGGACTGCTTAACCGTGAGGATGTGGACACCATTTACGTGTGTACCGACTCCGGACGCGAGGGAGAATACATCTACCGTCTGGTGGCACAGATGGCAGGTGTTCATGGAAAAAAAGAAAAGAGAGTCTGGATTGACTCTCAGACAGAAGAAGAGATCATGAGAGGAATCAGAGAGGCAAAGGATCTGTCAGCATATGACAATCTTTCTGCTTCAGCCTATCTTCGAGCAAAAGAAGACTATCTCATGGGAATTAATTTTTCCCGTGTACTGACACTGCGTTATGGAAACAGTGTGTCAAATTATTTAAATACGAAATATCAGGCCATTTCTGTAGGACGGGTTATGACCTGTGTGCTTGGAATGGTAGTGCGAAGAGAACGCGAGATCCGTGCGTTTGTGAAAACTCCGTTTTACCGCGTACTCAGCTGCATTGCCCTTGAGGGAGAAAACTTTGAGGGAGAATGGAGAGCTGTGGAAGGCAGCAGATATTTCCAGACTCCTTATCTGTATAAAGAGAACGGATTTAAAGAGAAAGCCTATGCTGAAAAACTGATACAGGAGCTGTCTGTGAGTCAGCCACTGCAATGTACAGTAGAGAAAATCGAGCGGAAAAAAGAGAACAGGAATCCGCCGCTTTTATTTAACCTGGCGGAGCTTCAGAATGTGTGCTCCAAGCTGTTCAAGATCAGCCCGGATGAGACATTAAAAATCGTACAGGAACTGTATGAAAAGAAACTGGTCACTTATCCCAGAACAGATGCCCGTGTATTGTCTACTGCGGCAGCAAAGGAGATTTATAAGAATATTTCCGGACTGCGTAATTATGAACATACAGCGGAAATCGCACAGCACATTATTGAACAGGGAAATTACAAAAATCTGGCAAAGACCAGATATGTTAATGATAAGCAGATCACAGACCATTATGCAATCGTACCCACAGGCCAGGGCTTAAACACATTGAGAAGTGTTTCTCTTACTGCGCAGCGTGTATATGAGACCATTGTCAGAAGGTTTGTATGTATTTTTTATCCTCCTGCAGTATATCAGAAGATCAGTCTTGTGACAAAAATTCAGAATGAGAGCTTCTTTTCTTCATTTAAAGTACTGCTGGATGAAGGGTATTTAAAAATTGCCACAAATTCTTTTGCGAAGCGAAAAGCAGCAGATGCCATGAGCAGTGTGAACAGAGCCGGTGCAGCGGACAGTGAGGGAAGTGAAGAGGAAGATCCGGATACAGGAAAAAACGGCGGGAACAAAGCTGATGATTCGGCTGAGGATATGGCATGTGATACCAGACTTCTTGCCGCATTGCAGAACCTGAAAAAAGGTGATATACTCTCTGTGGACAGCCTGAGTATCAAAGAGGGCGAGACATCGCCGCCAAAGCGTTATAATTCCGGTTCTATGATTCTTGCAATGGAGAATGCAGGTCAGCTGATCGAGGACGAAGAGCTTCGTGCCCAGATTAAAAGCTGCGGAATCGGAACCAGTGCCACCAGAGCGGAAATTCTTAAGAAACTGTGCAATATCAAATATCTGGCACTCAATAAGAAAACCCAGGTGATCACTCCAACCCTTCTTGGAGAGATGATCTTTGATGTGGTAAACTGCTCCATCAGACAGCTTCTGAACCCGGAACTGACTGCAAGCTGGGAAAAAGGACTGAATTATGTGGCAGAGGGCAGTATTACAGAACAGGAATATATGGATAAGCTGGAACATTTTGTGCGCCTTCGCACCAGACAGGTGGAGGACAGCAATATCCAGCCATATCTGAGACAGTTCTTTGATGCTGCAGCAGTGAATTATAAGGATTCATCTAAAAAAAACAGTGCGAAAACAACAGGCAGATCAACGTCCGCAGCGGGACGGTCACGTACCTGCAGAAAGCCGTCTGCTTCAAAGTAGTGTGTATTTGTGACAGATAAAAGAAAACATGTCATCATAGCGAGAGAAAAGAGGAAAATATTATGTTAAAAGATTTTACAATTGCAAACCTTCTGGATCTGAACGAAACAATCGCAAAGGATTTATTTGAAGGAAAAACATATCCATGGGAAGTATTACCGGAGATCGGAGATTTCATTCTGAAACTGGGACAGACCTTAAGTGAAGAAGAATACGACCACCCGTCAGAAGATGTATGGATTGCTAAGAGTGCCAAAGTGGCACCTACAGCCTGTATCAACGGTCCGGTCATCATAGGTAAAGAAGCAGAAGTACGCCACTGTGCATTTATACGCGGAAAAGCAATTATAGGTGAGGGTGCAGTAGTAGGTAATTCTACGGAATTAAAGAATGCGGTACTTTTCAACAAGGTACAGGTTCCGCACTACAATTATGTAGGCGATGCAGTTCTCGGCTACAAATCCCATATGGGTGCAGGTTCCATCTGTTCCAATGTAAAATCTGACAAGAAACTGGTAGTTGTAAAAGACGGTGACGAGAAGATTGAAACAGGTCTGAAGAAATTCGGCGCAATGCTTGGAGATAACGTAGAAGTGGGATGCGGTTCCGTATTAAATCCCGGAACTGTGATCGGACGCTGCTGCAACATTTATCCACTTTCCTCAGTAAGAGGCTGCGTACCTGCAAATCACATTTATAAGTCAAAAACAGAAATTGCAGAAAAGAGAAGTTGAAAATATAGAAGAGGCAGGTTGTATGAAGGATATTATTTCAATCATACAGCCTGCCCTTTTATATTTTTATGTCTGTCTGAGATAGAAGATATTTGTTGTACCTGATATTACATATGAAATAAAAGTTTTCTCAGGATTACCAGAATGGTAATGTGCACCGGATAAAACCAGTAAAAAACATATTTCAGAAATCTTCCTTTTACAAATCCACGTTCACCATTGTACATATTAATGGAAAGAAAAGCAAAGCAGGCTTTCCATTCATAGTAAAGCCAGCAGCTTCCGATGATCGCCTGGGCGGTTTTATCGTTGCGGAACCAGTACATGATCAGCAGGAATACAAATCCCCGCCATCCGTAATCTGCCTTCAGAAACACAGAGACAGTCAGCAGTGCCAGCACGCAGACAAGCTGCATTTTCTGATTATCCCAGAAGTATTCCAGGGCACAGAATGCCAGGTATCCCAGAAACAGGGTGAAAAATACATTCTGTTTTTCATATCTCCAGGTGTTGGTAAACATGAAGTTCCATGGAATCTCAGAGATACATGCAAATAGAAACAGATTCAGGCCATATTTCTTACGGTTATGTGTATGCAGAAATCCTTCCACTAACAGAAAACAGAAAATTGGAAAAGCGGCCCTGCCGATATCCCGGAAAATCCGATACCAGCTGTAATCCACGCCACCGAAACTGAAAAGGGTTGCAGTTGTGGCAGGATAATTATACAGGATCATTAAGCCGGTATGGTCAATCAGCATCAGGGTGATAGCAATTAATTTTAAAGCGCTTCCGCTCAGAACCTGAAATTTTGCAGGGAGAAAGGAAGCAGGTAACTTTGTTGTCATAATAGAAATCCCTTCATTAATAGAAATTAGAACTATTTTACCACAAAAAAATCAAAGATGGTTAAAAATTTTACAATTTATGACTGGACGAATCAGCACTTTTGTGAGAAAATAACACTAGGTTGTTAGGCATACTCCTCTGAAGTCATTCAGCAGACATCGGAGTTTTATCCTGTGCAGTTCATTCAGCAGTTCTGTACAGTGGAGAGTATAACAACATGAAGTTAATCTATACTTGAAAGGAGTTTTACAATGATTTATTCACGCGAAGTAGAAGAAATGTGCCCAGTTGCACAGGGCGTTCATCATGGCGCCGCTCCAATCCCAGAAGAAGCTAAATGGGTACAGGCAAAAGAAGTCAAAGACATTTCCGGTCTTACACACGGTGTTGGCTGGTGTGCACCACAGCAGGGTGCCTGCAAGCTTACATTAAATGTTAAAGAAGGTATCATCCAGGAAGCACTGGTTGAGACAATCGGATGTTCAGGTATGACTCACTCTGCAGCTATGGCTTCCGAGATTCTTCCGGGACTTACAGTTATGGAGGCACTGAACACTGACTTAGTTTGTGATGCGATTAATACAGCTATGAGAGAACTCTTCCTTCAGATCGTTTATGGACGTACACAGTCTGCATTCTCAGAAGAAGGACTTCCAGTAGGTGCTGGACTTGAAGACCTTGGTAAAGGACTTCGTTCTCAGGTTGGTACAATGTATGGAACTCTGAAAAAAGGACCTCGTTACCTTGAAATGGCAGAAGGTTATGTAACAGGTATTGCTCTTGATGCAGATGATGAGATCATCGGATATCAGTTCGTAAGCCTTGGAAAAATGACTGATTTCATCAAAAAAGGCGATGACCCGAATACTGCATGGGAAAAAGCAAAAGGTCAGTATGGCCGTGTTGCAGACGCTGTTAAAATTATCGACCCAAGAAAAGAATAATTTAGGAGGTAACAGGAAATGGCTTTATTTGAATCATATGAGAGACGAATTGACAAGATCAATTCTGTTTTAAACAGCTATGGCATTGCTTCTATCGAAGAAGCTGAGAAAATCACAAAAGACGCAGGTCTTAATGTATACGATCAGATCAAAGGCATTCAGCCAATCTGTTTCGAGAACGCTTGCTGGGCATATACAGTAGGTGCTGCAATCGCAATCAAAAAAGGATGCAAGAAAGCAGCAGATGCAGCAGCAGCTATCGGTGAAGGACTTCAGGCATTCTGTATTCCTGGATCCGTTGCTGATACACGTAAAGTAGGTCTTGGACATGGTAACCTTGGCAAGATGCTTCTTGAAGAAGAAACAGAGTGCTTCTGCTTCCTGGCTGGACATGAGTCCTTCGCAGCAGCTGAAGGTGCTATCGGTATCGCTGAGAAAGCTAACAAAGTTCGTCAGAAACCATTACGTGTTATCCTGAACGGTCTTGGAAAAGATGCTGCTCAGATCATCTCCCGTATCAACGGCTTTACATATGTAGAGACAGAATACGATCCATACAAGAACGAAGTTAAAGAAGTATTCAGAAAAGCATACTCCGAAGGACTTCGTGCAAAAGTTAACTGCTACGGCGCTAACAGCGTTCCGGAAGGTGTTGCTATCATGTGGAAAGAAGACGTTGACGTTTCTATCACAGGTAACTCCACAAACCCGACACGTTTCCAGCATCCGGTTGCAGGTACATACAAGAAAGAACGTCTTGAAGCAGGTAAGAAATACTTCTCAGTTGCTTCCGGTGGTGGTACAGGACGTACACTTCACCCGGACAACATGGCAGCAGGTCCAGCTTCCTACGGTATGACAGATACATTAGGACGTATGCACTCTGATGCACAGTTCGCTGGTTCTTCTTCCGTACCGGCTCACGTAGAGATGATGGGTCTCATCGGCGCTGGTAACAACCCGATGGTTGGTATGACAGTTGCAGTAGCTGTTTCCATTGAGGAAGCTGCTAAGGCTGGAAAGTTCTAATCAAACCTTTTTAATCAAAGAGTCAACAAACCTAGAAAGTACCGTAGTTCCAAGGGCTGCGGTACTTTTCTTAGTTTAGATCAAAAAATGAGAAAGTAATTTGAGACACGGTGAGAAGCCTTGAAAATGGCAAGATAGGCAAACAGGTAGGTAACAAGTAGGCAACAGAGCGAAGGAAACAAAAAGAAGAGCCGATCACAGGAAAAGAAATGCCGCAACCACAAGGGTTACGGCATTTTTTCTAGTGTGCCGAGCATGGCACTAATCTTACTGGTGAAAGTCCAGTCACGGGTATTTACCGCCAAGTGTAGTGAACCACAAGTCGGTACCAGTAATGGTATGGATGAAGGTAGAAAAAAGCGGCTTTTCAAGCCGCTTTTTCTGCATAGTTAAATATGTTAAATAAAAAAGATTGTTGAAAAAATATTACATATATGATACAATATGTTAACATAAACGTAACATGATAACGAGGTATAATGATGGAAAGAAGGCAAAGTATTATGAGAAGGAGAGGCAAAACATTTTTATCGCTGTTTCTTTCTGCTGTGATCGTTACCGGTCAGCCGGTATTGGCAGCCGATTTTTCTGCTGGAGAGGAAACATTTATTTCGGAAACCACAGAGCAGGAAGGCGATGTATCGGAAGCTTCAGCTATTTTCGAGGATACTGTGGATTCAGACAGTGAAATGAGATATGAGAAATATGAGGCGACAGTTTCTAGTGAAATCCTTGATTTGGGACAGACTGGAGTAAACGGCAGTGGTTGGGGGTGGGAAAGGCTGGAGATAAAAAATACAGGCACAGAGGCTTGGCATATCAAATCTATCTCAGAATTGAATGATTTTACACTTGAGCCGTTTGATTATCCGTTTCAGGGAAGGTTTCCAATGGAAGTTGGGAATAAGGTTAAGCCCGGAGAAGCTGTTGCAGCGGATATTTATGTAAAGAAAAATCTTTCTCCGGGAATTCATGAAGAAACCTTTGTCATGGAAACAGAAGAAGGCATTCAGGCGAAGTGTAGGATACGGGTTCTTATTCGCGGCGCATCTGATCAGGATTATGAGGTGAACTGCAGACCGAATAGCGGTACGAGATTTCTCACAATTACCCCTGAAGAATACGACTGGTGGGATAATACAGATCCGGATCCGGATATGTTTATGTGTCCAAAACGCAGTATATGGATATATAACAATGGAAAAAATCCTGTTACGGTTGATTTTGAGAATACGGAACATTTCTGGGCGTACCTTGATGATTATGAAACGGGGGTTATTATGCCCGGAGAAGGTACAACGGTTTATCTTCGTCCGAAAAAGGAAGAACAGGTAGCTACTGATATTTTTAAGGTTTCCATCACAGGAGGAATAGAATTATCTTATATAATTTCCCAGAATTGTCCTCATATTGCACCGCCTTATCCGGAAGGAGCAACGATAAAAGATGTGAAAGTACAGGGGTCAACTATTAAGGCAGCGGCTTATGACTGCGCAAACAGCGAAGGTTTCGATGCGGTTCTGACAAAGAAAAGCTGGGTTGACAGACCTGAGAATTATGTGAAGGTGGCGAAGAATCAGGATGCAAAGACCATCACCTTCACAAATGTAAAAAACGGCACGTATTATCTGGGAATCCATGCGTACAACAGGGATTATTATGATGGAAATGTGTCCGGGAAAAGGTTTGGGGCATGGAGTTATCCAGTAAAAGTAGTAGTAAAGAACGGAATTCCCACAGAGAGGGTGAAGATTAAAACTGTAAAAACAAGTAAAGGAGCTGTGTCTGTAACAGTTGGCGTACCAAAAGGATTTGCAAGAGCAGATATGGAACTGAGATCTACAGGCGGAACCACCGTATATAAACGGAACAATCGGACAACCTATACAAGGATTACAGGCGTGAAGCCCGGAACCTATACTCTGAAAGTCCGCCCATGGGTCAAAATTAACGGAAGGAAAGCTTACGGAGACTGGGTATCCTGGGGAAGAAGAATCAGGGTAAAATAAAAAGAAACAGACAACTGCCCCTTGTTTAGGATAATAAGCGGGAATCCTCGGCAATTCAATTACCGAGATGAAAGCGCAAACTGTGCATATCTGCACTCATAATAAATAAAAATAACAAAACGGTTTTCATTCAATTTCTCCCTATAAAAAGCTGTATCCAGCATCATAAAAAAGAAAATATGTTCGATATTTTATTGCGAAATTTTTGATATCATGGTATCATATATGTATGAAAGAAAATCTTATACATTATCGCACTTGTGTGTGCAATATTAATTACCATATGGTATGGTCGGTAAAATACCGGCGGAAGATATTAAGTGCGGAGGTCGAGGCATATCTGCAGAAACTGGTGCAGGAGATCGCAGAAGATAAGGGCTTTACGGTCCATCTGTTTGAATGTGGGGAAGGAGACCATGTACACTGTTTTGTGTCAGCCCC
>OOBX01000731.1_pt1 | contig 11271 bp, 11 predicted proteins | sample 1671021 | NCBI WGS metagenome assembly OOBX01 (sample SAMN06348114, study PRJEB24527) | human gut metagenome | biome: human gut; feature: ankylosing spondylitis patient; material: feces | host: Homo sapiens | place: China | collected 2015-10 | reverse complement strand
CAGTTACTGCTGAAATTACAACAGCATTATCACTATCTTGTTGAGCAGATTAAAGGTAAGCGTCGTCTGAGTACCGTCTGGTCCCGAATCCAGGATCCTGTAACTTAAGCACCCACTTATTTTGCAGGTGGACACCTCATGCGCGCTAAAGAAAGACTTCCCCGGAAACACTATTCCCCTGAATTCAAAATGGAACTGGTCAGGCTGGCTCTTGAAGAAGAAGGCAGTATTGCCGCACTGGCCCGGAAACATGACGTCAATGATAACCTGCTCTTTAAATGGATAAGGCTCTGGCAGCGTGAAGGGCGGGTCTGTCGGCCCCGAAAAAACTCATCGTCGCTTCCTGCCCTGATACCCGTGCAGCTTCAGGCGGGCTCTTCTCTCCCAACCTTCGAACTACCATCCTGCTCTCCTCCCGCTACCTGCCACATAAAATGTCGGGGAGGAGAAATAACACTGACTCATCCCTCTGCTGAACTCATGAGCACTGTCCTGCGCGAACTGATGCGGGGGCCGGTATGATAAATCTTCCCGCAGGCACAAAAATCTGGCTGGTTGCCGGTATCACCGATATGCGCAACGGCTTCAATGGCCTCGCCGCAAAGGTGCAGACCGCGCTGAAAGATGACCCGATGTCCGGCCACGTCTTCATCTTCCGGGGACGCAGCGGCAGTCAGGTAAAACTGCTCTGGTCCACCGGCGATGGTCTGTGCCTGCTGACAAAGCGACTGGAACGTGGTCGCTTCGCCTGGCCCTCAGCCCGCGATGGCAAAGTGTTCCTGACGCCGGCGCAACTGGCGATGCTGATGGAAGGTATCGACTGGCGACAGCCAAAGCGGTTACTGACATCCCTGACCATGTTGTAGCGCTCTTTATCCTGGTTGTCGCAGAATAAGCCTGGTAAAATACAGGCTTATGAACGATACCTCTTCTGACGACATCCTTCTGCTGAAACAGCGCCTGGCCGAACAGGAAGCGTTGATCCACGCCCTGCAGGAAAAGCTGAGCAACCGGGAACGCGAAATAGACCATCTGCAGGCGCAACTGGATAAGCTGCGCCGGATGAACTTCGGCAGTCGTTCCGAAAAGGTATCCCGCCGTATCGCGCAAATGGAAGCTGACCTGAACCTGCTGCAGCAGGAAAGCGATACGCTGACCGGCCGGGTGGATGACCCGGCAGTGCAGCGCCCGCTGCGTCAGACCCGCACCCGCAAACCGTTCCCTGAGTCACTCCCACGGGATGAGAAGCGGCTGCTGCCGACTGAGCCGTGTTGCCCGGAGTGCGGTGGTTCGCTGAGTTACCTGGGTGAGGATGCCGCCGAACAGCTGGAGCTGATGCGCAGCGCCTTCCGGGTTATCCGGACAGTCCGTGAAAAGCATGCCTGCCGTCGGTGCGATCGCATCGTTCAGGCCCCGGCTCCTTCGCGCCCCATCGAACGGGGGATCGCCGGACCGGGGCTGCTGGCCCGAGTGCTGACCTCAAAGTATGCAGAGCACACACCGCTGTATCGCCAGTCGGAGATCTATGCCCGCCAGGGTGTAGTGTTGAGTCGTTCTGTACTGTCGGGCTGGGTGGATGCGTGTTGTCGTCTGCTGGCACCGCTGGATGAAGCCCTTCAGCACTATGTCCTGACCGACGGCAAACTCCATGCTGACGATACGCCTGTCCCGGTGCTGTTGCCGGGCAATAAGAAGACGAAGACCGGGCGCTTATGGACGTACGTTCGAGACGACCGCAACGCCGGATCAGCGCTGGCCCCCGCAGTGTGGTTCGCTTACAGCCCGGACAGAAAAGGTATCCACCCTCAGACCCATCTTGCAGGCTTCAGTGGCGTACTGCAGGCTGATGCCTACGCCGGGTTCAACGAGCTCTACCGCGACGGCCATATAAAGGAAGCCGCGTGCTGGGCCCATGCCCGCCGAAAAATCCACGATGTTCACGTCCGTACCCCGTCAGTCCTGACGGAGGAGGCGCTGAAACGGATCGGCGAGCTGTATGCCATCGAGTCGGAGATCAGAGGTAAAAGAGCAGAGGAACGGCAGGCAGTCCGGCACCAAAAAGTGCTGCCGCTGCTGGCGTCACTGGAGGGGTGGCTGCGGGAGAAACAGAAAACCCTCTCAAGGCACTCAGAACTGGCGAAGGCGTTCGGGTATGCGCTGAACCAGTGGCCGGCGCTGATCCGCTATGCAGAAGATGGCTGGGTGGAGGTGGATAATAACATTGCCGAAAACGCCCTACGACGGGTCAGTCTGGGGAGAAAAAACTGGCTGTTCTTCGGCTCGGATCATGGTGGTGAGCGCGGTGCGTCACTGTACAGTCTTATCGGGACGTGCAAATTAAACGGCGTGGATCCGGAACGCTATCTGCATTATGTACTTGATGTCATCGCCGACTGGCCTGTGAACCGGGTGGGTGCTCTGCTCCCGTGGCGGGTTACTCTGCCTGCCTGACCAGCTTCACTTCGTCAATACGGTTCTCACTGCACGCTTACTGAGAAACTCCCGGTTCACACGCATAACTCGGGATCTTGCTGGAGAGAGTAACCCAGTGATTTTGCCCTTCGTTTAAGCCCGTCGAGTACGCGATTACGGTAGCGCTCTTCATAATAATCCGCGCCAGGATCGACATATTTCTGACCGTATTTAAGGGCATTGTAGAACAGTATTGCCAGTTTTCTTGCCGTTGCAGTGACTGCTTTTGCTTTCCCGATACGGGATGATAATCGACGATAAAAAGCACCCAGCGCTGTATCGCTCCGGCCAATTGTTGTGGCTGCCAGTCTTAGTGCAGCAGCAATTCGACTGGATGAACGCCGTGTTTTCGAGGACAGTACTTTTCCACCGGAGATCTTATTCCCCGGGGACAAACACAGCCACGAGGTAAAATGGCTCGCATCCGGCCAGCGATTCATGTCAGTACCGCATTCGGCAACGAATTTTAGTGCCAGATAAGGTCCGAACCCATGTATCTGTGTCAGGTCTGCTCCGGTAATTTTCCAGAGTAATGGCCTGACATCAAAGGAAAGCTGATTGGGCTGTTTTGTACGATGTCTGGCGGAGGGCAATACTCCTTCAGGCTCTTCAGTTCCGGTGCTGAGCTGCAATAATGAAGTTTCGATTTGATCATCACACTCACGGATTTTTTCCTGGTAAAAATCGAAAAATGCCACCGACTGTTCAAGTGCAAAAAGATGTTCAGGCTGCCAGTTCCCTGTCAGTGCCTGTTGAAGAACCTCTGGCGTCTTTTTACATCTGACATCACGATACTGGATCAATACTGAAGGATCGCGCTCACCACTGACAATAGCTCTGACGATTGAAAGACCGGTAACGCCAGTAATATCCGATACGGCATGATGCAATTGAACATTCATCTGCATCAACGCCTTCTGCATATGTTGGATATGAGCAGCCCGGTATTCAGTCAGGCGTTCCCGTTGTCTCAAATAAGACCTGAGTACGGAAATGTCGTGTTCAGGTCTGAAACTGGCCCGAAGAAGGCCAAATGAATGCAGCTTCTGCAGCCACTGTGCGTCATTGACATCAGTCTTGCGACCGGGAACATTTTTTGCGTCTCTGGCATTAACAAGGATCACATTGAAACCCGCAGCCTCAAGGATCTCAAAAGCAGGCAACCAGTAAACGCCAGTGGACTCCATGGCAATGGTCGTAATGTGACAGGTTTTGAGCCAGTCGGACATCCGATGAAGGTCGCCAGTGAAACTTTGAAAAGTTCTGACCGGCTCGGCGTCAGCATCCGGTGGAACGGCGACTACGTGGAATTCAGCGCCAATATCAACGCCCGCAGCATGAGGATGGATAACAGACATTCGGGAGGATTTTTTCATGGAAATCTCCTTGCTCATTTTTCGATGAACGAAGGAGGGGACGACGGAGAAATCACCTTCCTGAACGGGATCAAAGTCACCACTGCCGGATCCGCCACAGTCCCTGAACCATGTTTTTTTACGGGGTCATACCACCAAAAGGCCGACGGCTGCTTCCTTCGCTAAATTAGCCTGCCAACTTTTCCGGGGAGTTTCTGAGACTCAGGACGGGGTTTCACCCATGGACAGTTTTTTAATATGTCCCGTTCGTCGGTAACCCGTTTCAGCTCTTTCTGGAGACGGCGGATCTCGGCCTGAGCATCTGACTGTTCTTTATTAGTGGAAGAATCCGGACCGTACTTCTTTATCCAGGCGTAAAGGCTGTGGGTGGTGATATCGAGACGTGTTGCAACGCTGGCAACAGAATAACCGCGATCAACAACCTGTTTGACTGCTTCAGTTTTAAACTCTTCGGGATAACGCTTACCGCTCATGGGCACCTCTCTTTAAGCCATCTTAAATGACTCTGAGGTGTCTGTTAAACCCATGGCGATTCAGTAGTCAATTCCTCACCATTCAAAACCATCCGCTGGATCTTCGTTAGCTTCAGAGCGTCTGCCACACCTTGTTAGTACGCAGTAATTCCTCTTCCTCGACGCATGCGCCTGCGTGCGCACGCTTTCTGCGGCGAGCGGATGATATTGACTGAAGCATGCAGCAGACTTTCAGTTGGATGCTGAACTGAAAACGGCTACATTTTGATCGGCTTTGCAATTTTTAAGGTGGTTTGCAATTTTAATGTTGCTTTGCGATTTTTATCAAGATTTAATAGATTAATGCAAAGATGATAACAAGGAACAGAGAATGGGACTGATGGAAACGCTTGACCAGTGCATTAATGCTGGTCATGAAATGACGAAAGCTATCGCGATTGCACAGTTTAACGATGATAGTCCGGAAGCTAGGAAAATTACCCGTCGCTGGCGTGTGGGTGAGGCCGCCGATCTGATTGGTGTTTCTTCTCAGGCAATCCGTGATGCCGAAAAAGCAGGACGCCTTCCACATCCTGATATGGAAATGCGTGGACGGGTGGAGCAGCGGGTGGGCTACACCATTGAACAAATCAATCATATGCGGGATGTATTTGGCACCCGTTTGCGCCGTCCTGATGACAGCGTTCCGCCCGTTATTGCGGTGGCAGCACATAAAGGGGGGGTTTATAAGACATCGGTATCTGTCCACCTGGCACAGGATCTGGCGCTGAAAGGGCTGAGGGTACTACTTGTCGAAGGGAATGATCCTCAGGGCACAGCCTCCATGTACCACGGTTGGGTTCCTGATTTGCATATCCATGCCGAAGACACACTGTTGCCTTTTTATCTCGGTGAGCGCGATGATGCAGCCTATGCCGTCAAATCCACCTGCTGGCCGGGTCTCGACATCATTCCGTCATGCTTGGCTCTGCACCGCATTGAAACAGAGCTCATGGGAAGGTTTGACGACGGAAAACTCCCGACAGAACCCCACATGATGCTTCGCCTGGCCATCGAAACGGTGGCTCATGATTATGATGTCATTGTTATCGACAGTGCACCGAACCTCGGTATTGGTACCATCAATGTTGTTTGTGCTGCGGATGTACTCATTGTGCCAACGCCAGCTGAGTTATTCGATTACACCTCTGCCCTTCAGTTTTTTGACATGCTGCGCGATCTGTTAAAAAACGTGGATCTGCAGGGTTTTGAGCCTGACGTCAGAATTCTTCTGACCAAGTACAGCAATAACAATGGCTCGCAGTCACCCTGGATGGAAGAACAGATCCGCGATGCCTGGGGAAGCATGGTACTGAAAAACGTTGTACGCGAGACCGACGAGGTCGGTAAAGGTCAGATCCGTATGAGAACAGTGTTTGAGCAGGCTATCGATCAACGCTCGTCTACAGGAGCCTGGCGAAATGCGCTGGCTATCTGGGAGCCTGTTTGTAATGAAATTTTTGATCGCCTGATTAAACCTCGCTGGGAGATCAGATAATGAAACGTGCTCCAGTTATTCCAAAACATACCATAAAAGATATTCGCCCCGAAACTGAGCCGTCAGCGGCACCCGCTGCACCGATGGAGCCATGGCTCGTGGAAATGCCATACTGCTTCCAGTTTGCGGCCGGGAAGTGAAATTTATTCTGGAAGCCATCCCGGGCGAGAGTGTTGAAACGGCATCGAGAGTCTGGTCAGGTAATGAACGAGACCAGGAACTACTGACCGAAGACGCGCTTGATGATCTAATCCCCTCTTTCATCCTGAGTGGTCAGCAGACGCCTGCGTTCGGACGACGGGTAGAAGGTGTCATTGAGATTGCAGATGGTAGTCGCCGTCGTAAAGCCGCCATTCTGACATCATCGGATTATCGTGTTCTCGTCGGGGATCTCGATGACGAACAGATGATGGCTTTATCACGGCTGGGTAATGATTACCGCCCTGTCAGTGCTTATGAACGGGGCAACCGCTATGCAAAGCGGTTGGAAAATGATTTTAACGGCAATATCTCTGCTCTGGCTGAAGCTGAGAATATTTCCCGTAAAATCATCACGCGTTGCATCAACACGGCCCATTTGCCAAAATCAGTGGTTGCCCTGTTTACTCACCCTGGTGAACTTTCCGCCCGCTCTGGGGAGGCGCTGTATAAAGCATTTTCGGGAAAAGAAGCTTTATTGTTGCAACGGACACAACAGCTTCATGAGCAAAAGAAAGCGGGAGTTATCTTTGAATCCGAGGAAGTTATTGGTTTACTGACAGATGTTCTGAAAGAGCCATCAGGTAAAAAAGTTAACCTTAATACCCGTCATCAATTTGTACCTGGTGCGACAGCCCTATACAAAGGCGATAAGGTGATTTTTAATCTCGATAAATCTCGTTTACCTGCCGAATGTATCGAGAAGATAGAAAGCATACTGCGTGACTTACAAAAAGTTTAGCCTGTTTAATGTTACAAGCGAGCGTTATCATTAATTTCAAATATCCTTAATGCGTTACATGCTGCTTCGGAATATATACATCCGAAGCAGCTATTCTCTGCACTATAACACCAGTGGTGTTAAAAAGGTCTGTTTTCTTATCTCAACCTGATTGTTACCATAATCTAAGATCTAGTTTCTGCTACTTTTTCTTAACTAGTTCCACGGTTCACCCCTCAGCCTGCATATCAGAACTCAGACGGTAACCCATCCCGGAATACTGATTCCACACACCAGATTAACTGGGACCACGGTCCCACCTCCTACTTGCGTGGCAAAACTCACCCGCTAATCCCGCCCGGAATACGGATTCCACACACCAGATTAATGGGACCACGGTCCCACCTCCTACTTACGTGTCAGAACTCACCCGTTAATCCCGCCCGGAATACGGATTCCACACACCAGAATAACTGGGACCACGGTCCCACCTTCTACTTGCGTGGCAGAACTCACCCGTCAACCCCAACCGGGAATATCGATTCCACACGCCGGATTCACTGGAACTATGGTTCCACTCTGTTCAGCTGTTTTTATCACAATACCGATTTTAAGATTGTTACAGTGATTCCTGTATTCGGTGCGTAAGAAGATTATGTTCGTTTTGTTCCCTGGTGCTTCCTCGCTCACTCGCGGGCTTCGCCCTGTCGTTCGGCTGCGGCGAGCACTACTGATTCTCTCTGAAAGGGGAATTTAACTGAACCTAGCAATGGGGATATCTTTCCAACGGGTGGTGTAAGCAGGGGAGAGCATATCGCGTTTCATCTGCCAGGAAGGCGCAATCCCTCGGCTGGTAAACCAGACCTGTCCCAGACCGGAATGATTAATATCATCGAGAACCTTCATTAGCTCAGCGCGGTGAGGACGTGGCGAACGTTCGTCAAACAGCTGCAGCTGCGAAACGCCGGAGCCGGTGAAGTCATTCAGCATCACACCGGCTTTGGCATACCGGTGCCCGTCCTTCCAGATGCGCTCCAGAGCCGTTGTGGCGGCCGCAATGATGTCCCGGGTGTCCTGAGTGGGGGTAAGCAGTTTCTCAGTGGCCACGTTGCCGTAGTAAGGCTCTTTAACGGCGAACGGAGACGTTTTGATGAATACGGAAATATGCCGACAATACTGGCGCTCTTTACGCAGCTTTTCTGAGGCCCGCTCTGCGTACTGACAGACAGCCTGCCGCAGCGAATCGTACTCCGTGATTTTCTCTCCAAAACTGCGGCTGCAGACAATCTGCTGTTTCACTGGCGGGGCTTCCTCAAGCGACATGCAGCTTTCCCCGTTCAGTTCGCATACTGTTCGCTCGAGAACGACGGAGAAATTTTCCGGATGAAGGCCGGGTTCGCCTGGGCCAGATCGAGCGCGGTCCTGATGCCAAGGACATTGAGCTTGCGTGCAATACGGTTTCCCACGCCCCAGATCTCTTCGACCGGCTGCAGTGAAAGCAGTTTCCGCGTTCGCTGTGGATTCCCCCGGGTCAGGGCGAGCACACCACGAAACTGTTTCCACTCTTTAGAGGCCCACTGGGCTGATTTAGCGAGGGTTTTCGTCGGTCCGGCACCCACGTCGATGGTCAGACGGGTACAGTCATACACGTGCTGGCGCAGCTGCCGGCCGAAATCCTCCAGGTCCATGCAGTGCTCCACACCGGTCAAGTCAAGGAACATCTCGTCGATCGAATACTGTTCCACCCTGGGGGCCAGCTCCTCCAGGCAGTTCATCACGCGCGCCGACATCGAGGCATTTATGTGGAATAGAAAATCAATATAAATAATGCATGCTTTAAAAGATTACTATGAACTAAAAGCATACGTCCGAAATTGTTACCACATATCAAGATTCACAACTAATAATTTCGTATATTAATCCTCCAAGGCAGGTAGTCAGCTATCTGTTTGGCTTCCCTGATGCGATGGTAAAATGAAAAGACCACCGTTATGGGTTTAATAAAAAGATGCAGTCTTCTCCAGCTCAGCATGTTAGAAGGATTTTTCAATGGATGTTGAAATCAAATACTGCAATAACATAGATAACGCTTGCATTACACTCTCTGAAAATAAACTTAACATTAAGTTCGCTCCAAATGGCACGGGTAAAAGCACCATATCACGTGCCATTTTGCACAGTGTTTCTCGTGATGCCGCTGGTCTTAACAGTCTGCTACCTTTTAAGTTTCGAGCAGTGAATCCCGACGATTTTCAGCCCAGTGTAACGGGTACAGAGCAAATTCAGGATGTAATGTGCTTTGATGAAAAGTACGTGTCTCAGTTCACATTTCAGCCTGATGAACTGATTAGTAACAGCTTTGACATCTTTATCAAAACAGAAGCCTACAACCAAACGGAGCGAGAGATCGACTCGATGGTAATGGCAATCCGGCAGGAATTCAGTGGTAATGATGAGCTTGAGCTATTTATTACACATCTTCAGGAGCTTAGTGGTGCGTTCAAGCTGACAAGCAAGGGCTTATCTAAAGCCTCTACGGGGATGAAGGGGTTGGCAGGGGGTAACAAGCTTCAGCATATTCCCTCCGGGCTAGAGCCTTATCAGCCATTTATTCAGAGTCATCGTAATGTAGAGTGGATCGAGTGGCAGACCAAAGGGTATGAAAATTTCTGCTCACTCTCTGAGGGATGCTGTCCTTTCTGCACAGGTGATTCTCACGAAAAAGCAGAACAAATTAGCAAAGTAAGCGCTGAATATGACAAAGCAGTGATCAAAAATCTGGTTGGTATCATCACAGTACTTGATAAATTAGGCGAGTATTTTTCCGAAGCCGCACGCTCCCGTCTGAGGGAAATAACGACGTTACAGGGAGGATTGGAGAAGAAGCATGAAGACTACCTTGTTACCGTAAAGCAGCAGACAGAAAATCTTCTGGCCATGCTCTTAACATTAAAAACCCTGAACAGTTTTACTTTTAACGACGCCGGAAATATTCGTGCCTCTTTAGCCTCTTTTCGTTTGGATGTGAAGTATTTTTCCGAGCTGCAATCTGATAAAACTCTTGCAACAATTGGGAGACTGAACGCCTCGTTAGATAGCCTCATTTCCCAGGCTGGTTTGCTGCAGGGGCAAATCAACAAGCAGCGCGCTGGCATGCAGCGGCTCATTCAGAAACACAAGAAGGATATCAACACTTTTCTGGCATATGCGGGTTACCGCTATCAGGTAGATATATCTGGCGATGGAGAACAGTGCCGTCTTAAGCTTCGCCATGTCGACTATACCGACTATCTCAGTGGAGGTAGCCAACATTTGAGCTACGGCGAGCGTAATGCCTTTTCGATCGTTCTTTTTATGTACGAATGCCTGGCTCGTAAGCCCAACCTGATTATTCTCGATGATCCTATCTCTTCGTTTGATAAAAACAAAAAATTTGCCATCCTGGAAATGTTGTTCCGCCGTGACTCATCTGAGTGTTTGAAAAACCAGACGGTACTGATGCTTACACATGACGTTGAGCCAATCATCGATACTCTGAAGTCGGTGAAGAAGTTGTTTAGTAACCAGGTTACTGCATCCTATTTACGTTATAGCACTGGCACGATAACTGAATTACCTATCCGCGAAAGCGATATTCTGACGTTTGCCCAAATCTGCAAAGTGGTTCTCGAATCCGACTGTGATGACCTGATCAAGCTCATTTATCTTCGCAGGCATTATGAAATCATGGACAATCGAGGTGATGTTTATCAGGTACTTTCTAACTTATTTCACCGCCGAGAGGAACCAATCGACACACGCCTACCTCTGATTGAAGGAACAGGGTACCCGATGATGGACCCGGAGAGCTTCCTTAATGGATGCAGTTTAATCACTAAAAATATTTTTGGTTTTGATTACCCCCATATGCTGAGCTTGCTGAATGATCCTGACAAAATTCTGTCGTTATATCGAAGCTGCACGAATGGCTATGAAAAACTTCAGGTGTTCCGACTACTGGAACCTGAGGCCGATAACCGTGTCATTCGCAAGTTTGTGAATGAAACCTATCATATTGAAAACGAGTTTATCTGCCAACTAGACCCCACACGATTCGATCTTATCCCGGAATACGTTATTGTTGAATGTGACAGGCTGCTCCTTAATATCGGGGCGTCGAACGATGATGCTGAACTGGAAACGGCCTGAGCGTATGGTCTAGATGTAACTCTTCTTAGCAGTGAAGGTGAGTAGTAATACTCACCTACTTGGATCTCCAATTCAATTGAGCCTGCTGATAAGCACGCCTTTTTGGCGAGAAACAGAAGCCTCTAAAGTTGGGACATGCGAGACATGGCGCTTTTTATGCCGCCAGATAGTATCTTTCTGGCCCTGTAATGACAAAAAGCTGATTTTCGTTAACAATAACCCTGTTTAAATATCCAGATAAAAACATTTCCTCTGGGTCAAATGAGTGATACAGTTTCACCCATAAGACCCAATGGAGGCAATATG
>OOBX01000728.1_pt1 | contig 11417 bp, 9 predicted proteins | sample 1671021 | NCBI WGS metagenome assembly OOBX01 (sample SAMN06348114, study PRJEB24527) | human gut metagenome | biome: human gut; feature: ankylosing spondylitis patient; material: feces | host: Homo sapiens | place: China | collected 2015-10 | reverse complement strand
ACATCCCAAGATAGTTCAGAAGTTTCTGGAGGGAGTGTGCCTTGTCAATATTTTGAGGCATCACTTCCAGGAAAAATGGCTCTGAGCGGTAAATGTTCAAGAGACTGTGGAATTTCTCTTTTAACAGCGTCTCAATTTTTTCTGTGAGTGCAGCTTCTCCGGTAATCAAAAATTTGTTGACCGGGAAGGTAACCGCTTCAGGGAAGTTCTCAACCCGCACGATTGGCATGTTGTTGATCTTGGATTCCAGCTCAGTATATTGATTCGGCTTGATACCTGAGAGTATTTCATGCTCTGTATAGGTGAGCAGATCCACATCGTATTGGCTTGCAATCTCATAGACGGCAGAAGTAACCTCAGACGGAAGTATTTTGTTGTAAATCGCCTCTCCTGTGGAGCAGTTGATGATTTTCCCGCCATTGAATGAGAGAATATAGCTTCCGTAGTCGCCGAGGTGAAGCTCCTTGGCAAGCGATACCACGCCGGGTGTAGGTCTGCCGGAGGCAAGAACTACCTTTTTCCCATTCTGCTGAATTTCGATAAGAGCCTCTCGTGTGGGAGGGGTAATTTTCTTTTCGGAGTTGGTCAGTGTTCCGTCCAAATCCAGTACAAGTATATCATAGGTCATGGTTTTGCCCTTTCTGTGTTCCGTGTATTATTTAAGCGTAAGCTCCTGAAGGCGTGTCACAATTTCAGGAAATTCCATTCCGTGTGAGGCTTTCACAAGGATCGTGTCGTCTTTGTGTAACAGTTCGTTCATCTTTGTAAAAAAGTCTGCTTTTGTATCAAAATGAACTACTTGATTTCCGGCGGAGAGTTCCTCTGCTCCGGCTGCGGTTGCTTTTGATAGTTCACCGATACAGATGACAAGATCGATCCCTTTTTCGGATGCATGTACACCGACTTGGCGGTGGAGCTCTTTTTCATCCTCGCCAAGCTCAAACATATCTCCGAGAATGGCAACTTTGCGGGTCTCGGCTCCGGAGAGCACGTCGATGGACGCCTTTGTGGACACCGGATTGGCATTGTAGCAGTCATCGATGATAAGAAGAGAATCCGTAAGAATCATATTGTTTCGTCCGGATACCGGAGTCAGACTTTCGATTCCTTTTTTGATCTCTTCAGCGGTAAGTCCGAGTTCACGTCCAACCAAAGCGCCAGCCAGCGCGTTGTACACCATATGGTTTCCCGGAATCGGAATCATTGTGTCGATGCAGTTATCCCCAAGGTGAAGTGTACAAGACACCCCTTTTAGGGAGTGTGTGTGGATATTATCGGCAAAAGCGTCAAGCTCTGTGGATAACCCAAAGAACATTGGCGTTTGTCCTTTTACATCTGTGACTGTGATCAGTTTGTCATCATCGCCGTTTAAGATGATCTTGGCGTCAGGCTGCATAAAGTCGAACATCTCTGTTTTTGCTTTCAAAATGCCGTCTCGGTCGATGAGATTTTCCAGATGGCAGAGTCCGATATTGGTGATGACGCAGATATCCGGGCGAGCCATTTTCGCAAGGCGGTGCATCTCACCGAAATGGTTGATACCCATCTCAAGCACTGCAATCTCGTGTTCATCTCGAATATTGAAGATTGTCAGCGGAAGCCCGATTTCGTTGTTAAAGTTTCCAGCCGTTTTAAGAACATGATATTTTTGCTCCAAAACCGAGGCGATCATCTCTTTTGTACTTGTCTTTCCGACACTTCCGGTGATACCGACCACTTTGATGTCAAGTGCCTTGCGGTAATGTTCTGCAATATCTTTGAGCGCCTTCTCACAGGAGTCAACAAGAATGTATGGGTGAGATACATTCTCTAAGACCACTTCGGAAAGTGTGCAGAGTGCACCTTTTTCCATCACCTGTGGGATAAAAGAGTGTCCGTCTACTCGTGCGCCTTTTATTGGAATAAACAACCAGTCTTTTTCGATTTTTCGGCTGTCGATGGCAACACCGGCCACTTCGATATGTGATACTGCTTCGCCCCCAAAATATTGTCCGTGGCATGCAGCAGTAATTTCCTGTAAAGACATATGTTTCATCGTCTGTTCCTCCGTCTATGCGTTGTAGCGCGCAAGTGATTTTTGGATGATCAGTTCACAGAGGTCGCCGTATGTGATTCCGGCAGCGCGTGCCTCTTTCGGAAGAAGGCTGGCAGCGGTCATACCAGGGAGGCTGTTTACTTCGAGACAGTAAATGTCGTTGTTCTCATCTAACAAAAAGTCAGCGCGTGAGTAAATATCTAATTTCAGTGCTTTGAAAGCGAGTTCTGCAGCTCGTTGCATTCTTTCTGTCACTTCTTTATCGATATTTGCAGGACAGATTTCTTCTGTGCATCCATCCTGATATTTGTTGGCGTAATCAAAGAATCCGGTTTTTGGTATGATCTCAATTACCGGAAGCGCTTTTCCGTCGATGATGCCGACTGCGAATTCACGTCCTTTGATGTAAGGCTCGATTACAATCTCGTCCTCATAGCGGAAGGAATTCTCAACCGCTTCTTTGTATGCGTCCATCGTATCGACAATATATACGCCGATGCTGGAACCACCGGAACATGGTTTTACAACGACCGGAAGAGTAAGACCAAGATCAGAAAGAGCTGTATCTTTTCGGTCTTTTGTGAGATTGGTTCCAAGTGGTGTCGGAACGCCTGCCATCGTGAAAATCTGTTTTGTAACCCCTTTGTCCATGGCAAGCGCACTTCCGAGATAGTTTGGACCGGTGTATTTAATTCCGAGAATATCAAATGTTGCCTGTAATTTTCCATTTTCTCCGACATCACCATGAAGCCCCATAAATACAATATCTGCAAGGCGGCAGATATCGATGACATTCGGTCCCAAAAAGCAGTCGGACTGGTCTTCACGGGACGCTTTGATTGCCGCAAGATCCGGTTCTGTTGTTTTGATTCCGTCTGCAATCTCCAAGCCTGCGTTTGGAAGAGTGAATACTTCTTCTAATTTGTCGGAATCATATGGAAATCCTAAAAATACATCTAATAAAAAAGCCTGATGCCCGTTTTCTCTCAAAGTTCTGCAGATGCCGGCTCCGGAAGTGAGTGAAACGTCACGTTCTGTGCTGAGCCCTCCTGCCAATACTACAATTTTCATACTGTTTATACTCCTTTATCATTGTCTAATCGGCAATACTCATCTGGTTCAGTAATGCCTGTTTTTCATCATATAATTTGCGGGACAGATCCACATATACTTTGTGTGGATTGAAGAGACGTTTTGTCTCGTCCCAAAGTGTTTTCTTTTCTTCTGCACAGTAGGCAGCAATCTCCATGACAGACGGAGAATCATATACACATGCGCCGTTAATAAATACCGGTTTTAAAATCTCACGCATAGTGTAAGAGCCGCCGGCAAGTTTTGTCTTTTTCCAGGTGGCTGTCGGATCAAATAACAATAGATCTTCATTCGTGTCATAAGTTTCGTCTGCAAAGCAGATCAAATCTGCACGCATCTTTCCGGTCGCCTTGTCATAGATACGGTAAACGGTCTTGTTGCCAGGGTTTGTAATCTTTTCTGTGTTCTCAGAAAGTTTAATCTTGGAATGAAATTTTCCATCTTCTTTTTGGATTGCAGCAAGTTTGTATACCCCTCCGAAGGAAGGACAGTCTTTGGACGTAATTAGATTTGTTCCGACTCCCCATGAGGTGATAGCTGCACCCTGGATCTTTAAGTCGTGGATCAAATATTCGTCAAGATCGTTGGAAGCGGAGATAAATGCATCTTCAAATCCGGCTTCGTCTAACATCTTACGTGCCTTTTTAGAAAGATATGCAAGGTCACCGCTGTCGAGGCGGATTCCGTAGTTGTGAAGTTCAATTCCGGATTCACGCATCTCGGTGAACACTTTGATTGCATTTGGCACACCGGATTTTAAGGTGTCGTATGTGTCAACCAACAGACAGCATGCGTCAGGATATAATTTTGCGTATGTCTTAAATGCAGTGTATTCATCTGCAAAACTCATAATCCAGCTGTGTGCATGAGTTCCTTTTACCGGGACATCAAACATCTGTCCGGCAAGAACATTGGATGTGCCGATGCATCCGCCGATCATAGCGGCCCTTGCACCGTAGAGTCCCGCGTCAGGACCTTGCGCCCGCCGCAGACCGAATTCCATCACACCGTCTCCTGCAGCAGCAAAGACAACTCTGGCTGTCTTTGTCGCAATGAGAGACTGATGGTTGATGATATTTAAGATGGCTGTCTCCACAAGCTGTGCTTCCATGATCGGTGCGACAACTTTCAAGAGCGGCTCTTTTGGAAAGACAACAGTTCCTTCCGGAATTGCATAGATATCGCCGCTAAAGTGAAAACCACTCAGATAATGAAGAAAATCTTCGCTGAACATGTTCAGATTTCGAAGATAATCGACGTCATCGTATGAGAAGTTCAAGTCTTTAATATAGTCAATTACCTGTTCCAGACCGGCTGCGATAGAATAGCCAGAACCACAAGGATTCGAACGGAAAAAGACATCGAATACAACGGTCTCATTTTCCTGACGCTCAAAGTAGCCTTGCATCATTGTAAGCTCGTACAAATCTGTTAACAGGGTAAGATTTCTGCTGTTCATCTTGTTTGCTCCTTTATTTTCTGCATACATGCATTTCTTTTTGTACACCTGATTTTTAGGATATACTTATTTTATTATATCACTAGCGTATGACAATGTAAAAAGAAAATTTATGATATGAGCCATAAGATCTGACAGAACAGAAAAACGCAGCCTATGATAGCAAGGCTGCATTTTTTTGAATGGTCTCTTGGATGATATTCTGACAGTAAGCACCGAGATGCTTCTGTGTCTCTTTATCCAGTTCTTTTGGATAAATTGCTTCCCCATATTCAATGACCACGTGTGTTTTCTTGATACGTGGAAACTGGTTTTCAAAGATGGCTGCGGTATTGTTCATACTGATTGGAACAATCGGGCATCCGGTCTTCGTGGAGATTTTTAAGGCGCCGTCCTTAAACGGCAGCATACTTAATTCTTCGCCCTTGTTTCGTGTGCCCTCCGGGAAGATGCAGATTGAGATTCCCTTTTTTACATACTCAATTGCCTGAAGAATCGTTTTCAATCCTTCCTTTGGATTTTCACGGTTCAAAAACAGGCAGTAAAGATATCGCATCCAGGTTGAGAGGAGCGGAATCTTTTCCATAGAGTCTTTTGCTACATAACCGGTCAGACGCTTGCAGCGGGAGTATGTCAGCAGAATATCGAAAAAACTTCTGTGATTTCCGATAAAAAGAACGGGTTCATCAGGAACATTCTCTTCCCCGATCACCGTCACTTTCACACCGGTAATCTTTAAAATTATTTTGAATCCCCATTGCACAATCCGAAGTGAGCTGTAATCTCTTGCATTTCGGTTACATTTTCCGATTAGCCACTCTATGAAAAAGACCGGAATGGACAAAATCAGATAAGTAATCAGAAAAATTACTACAAAAATAAAACGTATCATAAAATCTAAGTTCCCTTCTATTAATTATCGTCCATATAGACGAGTCACAGAACAAAGCGCTTCGGCGAGACTGTCCGACAACGCCTCTTTTTGGTAACGCCATGCCCAATTTCCATCTGCCACACCTGGACAGTTCATACGACCCTCTTTTCCAACGCCGAGAACATCTTGTAATGGAAAGACCGCATAAGCTGCAATCGAGCCAAGGCAGGTGCGGATAAAGTCAAAATGGATACTGCTTGCGTCCGTGTTCATATAGCGGCGGACTTTGTCTCTGGAATATTCGCTTGCAGTCTGATACCAGCCTGCGCTGGTGTCGTTGTCGTGTGTCCCTGTATAGCACACACAGTTTGTTGTAGTGAACTGATGAGGAAGAAATGTACTTTCCTCAGTCGATTCAAAGGCAAACTGTAGGACTTTCATACCAGGAAAATGGAATTGATCACGGAGTTTTTCGACTTCAGGTGTGATGACACCAAGATCTTCGGCAATGATCGGAAGATTTTTTCCAAGCGCCTTTTCTATGGCGAGGAAGAGATCTTCTTTCGGGCCGTGCTTCCAGGTACCGTTGATTGCGGTCTCCTCTCCGAAGGGAACTGCCCAATAAGCTTCAAACCCACGGAAATGATCGATTCTTAAGTAATCTAAAAGATCCAGTTGGTTGCGGATTCTGGAAATCCACCATTTGTAGCCCTCTTTTTTATGGGCATCCCAGTTGTAGAGCGGATTGCCCCAAAGCTGTCCGGTTGTCGAAAAATAATCCGGCGGGACACCGGCGACTGAAGTCGGATAACCTTTTGAATCCAGCTGGAACAAATGTTGATTTGCCCAGGCATCGGCGCTGTCCAGAGAGACAAAAATTGGGATGTCGCCAATGATCTGTATATCCTTTTCGTTTGCATATTTTTTTAGTGCATACCATTCTTTAAAAAATAGAAATTGAACAAAGTAATGGTATTGTATCTCGTTAGAAAGCTGCTTTTTCAGTTCTTTCTTCAGACTGTCGGTCGGTCTGCGGTATGCTTCTTCCCAGGAAAGCCAGTCCTTTCCGTCATGCATTGCTTTGCAAGCCATGAAAAGTGCATAGTCATCAAGCCAAAACTGGTTGGCATTATAAAACGCATCGTATTCTTCCAATAACATCTTGTCGGAGGTATGGAGAAAACGTGAAAATGCAGATGCTAAAATCTTGGATTTCCAAGGGATGATCGTCCCATAGTCAACATGGTGTCCGTCTCCGCGTGGGCAGTCGGAAAGTTCTGCTTCCTCTAAGAGTCCGAGTTCTTTTAAATGTGCAGGACTGATCAGCAACGGCTGTCCTGCAAATGCTGAAAAGCTTTGATACGGCGAATCCCCAAAACCGGTCGGCGTAAGTGGAAGGATCTGCCATAGGTGTTGTCCTGATTTTTCAAGAAAATCCACAAAATCATAGGCATCCTGTCCCAAATCTCCGATTCCATATGGAGATGGGCAAGATGTGGGATGAAGCAAAATCCCGGACAGACGATGTGGCTTTTCATAAGTCACTTCAGCAGTTTCAAAATTCATAGTGATGTCCCCTTTTTTATTGATTCCTGTTTTTCTCATTATACTAAAGTGCAGAAATAAAGGCAATGTTTTTGAAAAAAACAGTCATTTTTGAAGACGTTCAGGTGTATGTATATAGGGAGAAGATAGACGAGGGATGCATGTGAGAAAATTAGCATCAGTTATGTTATGTGTCTGCCTGCTTATGTTATGTCAGGGCTGTTCTGTAAAGAAGATGAATACGGAAAAAATCAGAGATGTAGAGATCACTGTACTGGAAGAAGAAAAAATTCCGGAGGAGTTTCTGACACAGATTGAAGAAAAAAAGTCCGGACCGTTTAAGATTACGTATGCGGACAAAGATGCACTCTATATTGCACGGGGGTATGGAGAACAGAAGACGAGCGGTTACAGCATTGAGGTGAAAGAATGTTATGAGACAGAAAATGCCATTTATATACATACGAATCTGATCGGACCGTCAAAGGAAGAAAAAATTGTGGAGGCAAAGACATTTCCGTATGTGGCAGTGAAAATGCAATTTATCGACAAAAATGTGGTGTTTGAGTAAAGGAGAGAGGCAATGGAATTAGTAAAAAAACAAATTCATGCAAATCAGGTCGGCAAAAAAATGGTGGATCAATTTCTGGTAGACGATGATTTTAATGTGCCGGATACAAAAAATGATGTGCAGCGAGTCGTTGCGGGAGAGGGCACGGTGAAAATCGAGGATGTAAGACCGGTGGAAAATTACGTCAGAGTTACGGGAAAACTGTATTTTCAGATACTGTATGTGACAGAAGGAGCAGAACCGTCACTGACATCCATGGAAGGAAAAATTCCGTTTGAGGAGATGGTGTATGCGGATGAGGGGACAGACGGAGAATTTGTTGTTCAAAATACAAGGGTAGATTTTACTGCAACAATGATTCATTCGAGAAAATTGAATATCAAAGCAATGATTGAGCTTTTAATCAGTCCTCAAATGCAGGTTGATGAGGACATTACAGTCGATGTGGAAAGTGAAATGCCACTTTATAAAAAGAAAAAAGCAATGGAACTTTTAACTCTTCATACGTCAAAGAAAGATACATACCGGATTAAAGAAGAACTGACGCTTCCGGGAACGAAAGAGACGATTGGGACAGTGCTTTGGACAGATATTTCGAACCGAAAACTAGATACGAAACTTGGGGCGGACGAATTGCTGCTTTCCGGAGAACTGCTGGCATTTTGTTTCTATGAATCGCCGGATGGGAAAATAGACTGGATTGAGCAGACGATCCCGTATGAGGGAAGAGTGGAGTGCTATGGAGTCGATGAAGCGATGTATCATCATCTGAACGCGAATCTGGAAGATATCAACGTGGATATCCGGATGGATGAAGACGGAGAGATGCGCACGCTTGGAATTGAGGGGACGTTAGAGTTAAAAATTGCCATTTATCAGGAAGAAAACGTAGATTTTTTGGAAGATGTATATTCTTTGGAGCAACATTGCAGACTAGAGACAAAAGAAGCTTCCTATGAAGAGCTGCTGATGCAGAATCACTCGAAATGCAAGATAGCAGAGCAGCTGTCTTTGCCGGAGTTAAAAGATGATATTCTACAGATTTGTCATAGCAGCGGAAGGGTGCAGATTGACCGCACAGAGGTGACTGAGGAAGGGGTTCAGATTGACGGTGTACTCCATGTCAGCTTTTTATTTGTGAAGCCAGACGATGAAGTTCCATTCGACACGTGGCAGGGAATGGTTCCGTTTTCTTATTTAGTTGAGAGCAATGAATCGGAAATGGATATGCACTGCGACATTACAAGTGCACTGGAGCAGCTGAGTGTTTCTCTTATGGGAGGCGACAGTGTGGAGGTGAAAGCAGTGCTTGCGTTTCACAGTTTTTTGCGAAAATCAGTGAAGGCTGATGTCATCACGGATTTGAAAATGGAAAAAATTTCGATGGAAGAGCTGGAAAAGAGACCGGGGATTGTTGGTTATATTGTAAAAGAAGGAGATGACCTTTGGACACTCGCAAAACGTTATAGCACGACAAAAGAAGGCATTATGGAAGTGAACGAGATGACCGATGAAATGATAAAACCGGGAGACCGGATATTGATTTTCAAAGAAAATATGAGTATACTATAGGTATTATGTATACAAAAAACACTGTCCCGGTGGAAACTCTGCCGGGATGGGAAGTGAGATGTGAAAGGAGAACGTGATGGGGAATATACAACAGCTAAAAGCTCTTGCAAAAATCAATCTGGGGCTGGATGTACTTGGAAGAAGAGAGAATGGGTATCATGATGTCCGCATGGTGATGCAGACAATTTATCTGTATGATAATATTACGATACAACGAACAGAGACACCGGGAATTACGCTGGAATCCAACTTGTATTTTCTGCCGAATGATGAGGGGAATATTGCATATAAAGCGGCGAAGATGCTGATGGACGAGTTTGAGATCCGGGATGGTGTCCATATTACATTGGACAAGCATATCCCGGTGGCAGCAGGACTTGCAGGGGGGAGCTCGAACGCGGCGGCGGTTCTTGTCGGAATGAACCGTATGTTTTCACTTGGACTCAGTGAAATGGATTTGATGGAACGAGGTGTAAAATTGGGGGCAGATGTTCCGTACTGTGTTATGCGCGGAACGGTGCTTGCAGAAGGAATCGGAGAAGAACTCACACGACTTTCACCGCTGCCAAAGTGCTATATTTTGATCGCAAAGCCTGGAATCAGTGTGTCAACCCGCACGGTCTATGAGAAATTAGATGCACTTACGATCACAGATCATCCAGATATAGACGGTCTGATTACCGGACTTGAAAACCAGGATTTGAGAGCAGTCGCATCATCGATGGGGAATGTGCTCGAACAAGTTACGGTAGATGCCTATCCGGTGATCGACAGGATTAAAAACGTGATGAAGGAACAGGGGGCGCTTAACGCCATGATGAGCGGCAGCGGACCGACGGTGTTTGGAATTTTTGAAGACCGGCAGACAGCAAAGAAAGCGCAGAGGAAGATCAAAGAGCTGCAGATTGCAAAGCAGGTCTATTTGGCAAATGTACACAATACAAAAAGGAGATAAAAAGATGGATACAAATTTTGAAGTGAATATGAATGAATATTTACCGCTTCGCGATGTTGTATTTAATACACTGCGTCAGGCGATTTTGCGTGGAGAATTGAAACCGGGAGAGCGCCTGATGGAGATTCAGCTTGCAAACAAATTAGGGGTGAGCCGTACTCCGATTCGGATGATTCCAAGAAAAGGGGCAGAGGTGGCGGATATTACCGAAAAGAGCCTGCGGGATGTTTTGGAAGTGAGAGAGGCGCTGGAAGAGCTGGCGGTAAGACTTGCGTGCGACAAGATCAAAGAAGAGGAGATTGAAGAATTAAAAAAAGCGGCGCAGGAATTTAAAGAGACATTGGACTGTGAGGATGTTACGAGATTTGCGGAAGCCGATGTGAAATTCCATGATATCATTTACCGGACAACAGACAACGAGAGACTGATTCAGCTTTTATATAATTTGAGAGAGCAGATGTACCGTTATCGTGTGGAATACTTAAAAAGAGAAGATGCGCATGAGACTCTTCTTGCAGAGCATGAGAGAATTATCGAGACAATTGAAAAGCGTGACAAAGAAGAGGCGATGAAAGCGGTGAGCCGCCACATAGACAATCAAGTGGCAGCTGTGATTGATACGATTCGCACAAAAAAATAGAATATTTGTATAATCTCAGAAAAATATGTGAAAACTCCGATTATCAAACAGGAGGTACATATTTATGAGATGGATATATGAGAAAAAAAAGATGATTTGTGCAGCGGCAGCGATTGTGCTTGCAGTTCTTGTGACAGGAGTAACCGCAGAGAAGAAGGGAATGCTTGCACAGGCAAAGATTGCAAGTGTTCAAAAGAGGATGGCGAAAGAAGTATTTCGTTTCCATGTGCTTGCAAATAGCGACAGCGAGGAAGATCAAGAACTGAAGATGAAAGTAAAAGGAGAAATCATTGCATATATGAAAGAAGATCTGCCATATTCGGATGGTGTGGAGACGACGAAGGCGTGGGCGAGAACACATACGGATGAGATCGAAGAAGTGGCTGCACGGACCATTGAAGAAGCCGGATATGACTATCCGGTAAAGGCAAAGGTTACGACCTGCTATTTCCCGGATAAGACATACGGAGATGTGACATTCCCACAGGGGGAATATGAAGCACTCCGAATTGAGATCGGGGAGGCAAAAGGACAGAACTGGTGGTGTGTGCTTTACCCGAATCTCTGTTTTATCGATGCGGTAAATGCGGTTGTGCCGGAAGAGGGAAAAGAAGAATTGAAAGAAGGACTGGATGAAGAAGAATATGAGATGGTGCCCGCCGGCACAAAATTCA
>OOBX01000716.1_pt1 | contig 11632 bp, 8 predicted proteins | sample 1671021 | NCBI WGS metagenome assembly OOBX01 (sample SAMN06348114, study PRJEB24527) | human gut metagenome | biome: human gut; feature: ankylosing spondylitis patient; material: feces | host: Homo sapiens | place: China | collected 2015-10 | reverse complement strand
AAACGAGTTGCTGTACTGGACTTTTGATTTTATCCACAAATTTAAAAATCCAGTACTTTTTCATATAAACACAATAAATAAAACCTATTGCAAGTATAATAGTAACAGCATAAGATATTATAAAAGCAACCTTCATACATTTCTCCTTTGTCACGTTTACTTAATACAATCTGTATCCTTTTTGCTTCAACTGGAGTATTTATAAAATATAATTTCTACTTTCAATAAAAATCAAAATAGAAAATACACTTCTTTCTCCAAATCTTTTCTACTCTATAACTTAATGGGCATTGCTACGTCAAAATACAGAGACGAATGACTTTTCATCGCCTGTCCGATAATGTGGAAATCACATTTTAGATATAATTTGTGTATCCTAAATTTTTATTTCTACGAGGATATTAGTAAATGCTGCTACGCACTGTAGATATGGCAAGGCCCCGACAAATATCTACATAGAAATGTATTAATGGTCAAGCACAAAATATGATTTTCGAATACCGGAACTCTGGTTTGACTACTATTCTCATTTATTTTACGCTTGAGATAAATAAAAATTAAAGCTTTCTCATTTATTCTCTCCTCTAACATATTTCATTTAGATTGTAACTGTGCATTGGCAATTTCATTAATGATTCTTCTCCATGTTCCGAAAACACAACTACTGCCCCTCTTAACGAAAATTCAATTAAAACTTCCTCTATAGTATGATTCCAAACATTTTCAAACATTTCATGCAAAATAATAATGTCTGCTTCTTGAAGAAACGCCACTAATATTTCTAAACAGTATCTCTTACTTCTATCCAATCCTCTAACCACTTCATCTTTACAATCGAACAACTCCCCTAATCTTAAAAACCCTTCAATCACATAATCTTTGTTTATAATTGAACCTACATTTCTCTCTATATATTGAAATACTGTAACATTATCCTCCGGCTTCACGTTTTTCAGTCCAATCTCTCTTATTCTTTTTGTTTTTCCATAACATTTTATAATGTCTGTTATCTTGCGCTCTTGTTTAATATTACAATTATAAAACCCAACTATGTCTTTCGAATTTATGCGGAACAACTTATCTTCTTTGTCATTTTTACTAATCTTTATTTCTATCATCTATTCCCTCAACTCCTATAATCAATGGCAATTCTGGCATCGTATATTTTAATAAAGCATATGCAATTCCTGACAAACCAGTCATAAAACCTGGATTGTATAATTCTGTTGGTAATACATTTTGATCATTAAGAAATTCCATAATCTGTTCAAATCGAGAATCACAAATGCTTCTTACCTGCTTATCATCAAAAATTTCTGCATATCTTTTTAAAATCAACAAATTTCCCATGTTTCCATGGCATAGGCAAAAACCTGCATGTAACCCATCTTCAATTAATTTATTTTTAGCAAGGCTTATGTCTTTAATAACTTGCTGAAACAATACAGTTTCCCCTGAATTTTTTATGGCATTGTATAAGGTTAATCTGGATAGCAGGATACCCGCTGCTCCATGACACCACGCTATTGGCTGATCTCTATTCTGATCTTCCTCTGGAAATTTTCTTAAATCTGTCCAATTATTATTCTTTTCTGAGTATAAAGAATTTTCATATTCTACTAACCTAGAAAGTACTCTCAAATATTTCGCCTGTGGATATACCTCATATAATCTTGAAAACATTTCTATAAAGCCACTGTCTCCATGTGCAAAACCTGCCAATACTTCAGGAACCACCTCTGATTTCCAACCGACTTTCCCATTATCAGTAACCATATCCTCAATTAATTGTTCTGCTATTTGTATGGCTTTTTGTAGATAAGTAGGCGTTCCTGTTTTTTTATACATATTAATTAGAACCAATACTATCCCGGAATTCCCCGAAATCAAATCGAACAGACAATCTTCTGAGATAATTGTTTCCATGCAGCTTAGCCATTTGTCAAAATATAACTTATACTTAGAATCATCATATATTTCATATAAAATATTTAATGCATATAGAATCGAACCCTCACCACAAAAAACTCCTGTGTTAAATTCTGCAATACTCTTTTTTCCGTCACTTATAGTATCTATATACCGCAATATACGATTATCTAACACATCACAAATTTCATGATATTTCTTATCTTGATATATCCATTCGTACAAATGAAATACCAAATTAATCCCAACCGTGCCATCATATAATGTATTCGGTAGTGCCTGGATCATCCACTGATTTTCTTTTACTCCAAATAACTTTACACCAATCCAGTTAACATCTGTCCCATCTTCACTATAAATCGCATTTGTTCCTATTTTACATAGCAACTCTTTTGCCAATTCTTCTGCCGTTTTGAATATATTATTAGAAAGAGCCGGTTTTAACCTTTCATTCTTTATTTTCCTTGTTCCTGCATTCTCCATATTAAAAGTAATTTTTATATATTGAATCTGCTGTTCTAAATTTTTATAGGACAAGTACTGTATATTTTCCTCAATTTGCTGCAAAGCAGTCTTACTAAAGAAATTCTTTACTTCTCTACCATCCCAAGTATAAATGCTTTTTTTATTCCCACGAAAATAAAAATATGGTATATCACCGCTTAGTAAATCTTCAATCTCATGTTCAATAAGTAATTTACTATTTTCATTTTGTAAATTTCCGTTTATCAGAGAATAGAAAAATAAATTTCGTGCACCTCCATCCATCAATAATTCAGGATGATATGAACTACTCAACACAATTACATACTGCTGTGTATTTCTAATCAAATACCTTCCCTCTAACTCATTATATTGTTGTATGATTTTCAATAGTGTTTCTGTATGTTCCATTGCTCCCAAGTATGCACTCTTAAACCCTTGAATAATTTTATCCGCAAATTCAGAAGGTTGGATAAACTTTCCTTTCAGCATTGCTAAATTATGATTTCTTTTCGATACTGGATAATCATAGACAACTCTCATATTTACAGATTTCGGATTAATAATAAATGGAATTTTTATCGGAAATTTTTGTCCCTCTTCTCCACTAATAGCACTCATATTAATTCCTGCATCTCCAGCATTATTCCAAGAATAAAAAGGCAGTATTCCAGAATATAACACCGATTTTCTTAAAAGATTAGAGACTTTCTCTGTTGCACTTTTTCCATTATCACCTTCTATATTTCCTATAAATGTCTCTGCGTCAATAATTACCGGATATTCATTACATGCAATAAGATTTTCAAAATGAATATCTCCCCCTTCTAAAAGATAGTTTATAAACAAGATAACTCCTATTCTTTGATAATATCTTGAAAGTTCTTCTGTGGACTCACAATCTTTTTGTGTTACAATCTCACACCAGCCATATTTTCCTTTATCAAGAATACAGTACTCATAACTTCCCAAATTACATATTTTATAGAAATAATTGGTTATTTCTTGTAGCTTAATCTCGTTTTGCAAACATCGTGGTTTATACAAAATCTTTTCTCCCGATACAAATTCCACACAAAATACTCTTCTGCCGTTTTTATGAGAATCAGAAAAATCTGTCGATAGATGCTCTACAATAAAAGCGCTTTCAGCAATATTAAATTCTCTCATTATTTCATTGGCGTCTGTATCAATTCGTTCTATTACTTCTTTGTAAATATCTATTGTATTTTGTATGATTTCATTTATCCTTCTTTCCAATACTGGGTAAAGTGAAAAAAAATCATTCAAATATTGTTTATCTTTTAAAAAATGGTCAATGTAATACTGGTATTGTTCAAATTCATTTCCCTCTAACAATCCTTCTTGGCCACATATATACATTTCATAAATCAAAGTTCTTATACAGAGATTATTAAGTAAATTAAATAAGGATTTTTGAAAATCAACTAAAATTGATTCTTTAATATATCTTTTTTGAGTTACCGTTTCCCTAAGCTGTTTATTAGCTACTTGCACAAAAGGATCATAAAACGCTCCAAAAATCATTTCATCACACTCATGCCTACACATCTCTCTTTTTGAGGACATTTCCACAAAATTTTGGTGCTGACACTTCTCATGACTGCTAAAGGAACAATTGTTTAGAAAACCAAAAAAATACTCAAGGTGGTTTTTCTTTACATACTGTAAACCTTCCTCCTTCAGTATTTTTTTCCAATACTCCAAAGATTCCATATTTATTTCAGACGGGTTAACATTATATACACGTTCAGATAAATAACTAGATTTTTTCATTATATTTTCCTTCCTATAAATTTTGACCCTAGTTCTAAAATCAACTTTAATTAGTTAGCAACAAGCGAGTGTAAAAATACTTCCGCATTCAACAGAAATTGTGCAAACCACACCTGATGAACCTAAACTGTCAACTTTGTTACTTGTCAAATCTGCTGCTTCTAATTCTGTCAAAAGATTTCCAGCCGGATTGTTATATTTCATATTTGTTCTGTCAAATTTTCTCATAATATCTACCATCCTTTCTTTAGAACTAGGGTCTTTCGATACCTAAGTATCTTGATTTCATTATAGTCCTTCTCAAAAATTAGTCTTTATTTTTTGTATAAATTGACATTTTTTCTTCCTAATTGGTTTTCTACATTCCTTATTTTTTCCTAAGTATGTCTCAACTTGGCACACTTCTGCGATTGAAGGGTAATTTTACCCATGTTACAATAGGTATTGCTTATAGTATTCCTATTTTTTCCAGCACCTTAATCGGTGCTTTTTTTGTACCTGTAAACCTTTCGCTGACAGCAGCCAATACTTACACAGTACGTACAGTGTACTTCCCCTAAAATAAAACGTATTCTGTACGTACAGCGTAGGTAAAACTTCCTATTATAATATGAAGGGAAATAACCATGAAAACAAGAAATGAAATCTATCAAGGGGAAGGGGCTCAACTGCTCCGGTTCATCACAACTTACCACACACTGCAGTATGAACAGGTTTTGAGGCTCTTTCCCAAAAACAGAGATTCTATCAAATCTCTGATTACCAGTCTGGTAAAACAAAAACGAATTGTCCATGATAAAGAAAATGGTATTCTCTGCGACAGTCAAGAGTCTGCAAACACCCCTGATTATGGCATGATTGCCTCTTTCTGGGTGCTTTTGGACTTCAAAAAAGCCATTGTATACCATACTGACGGTGAATTTCCGATAAAACTGAACTTTTTCTCTAAAGATGAGTGGTATGAAGTCCTCTATGTTCCCCAGGAACAGGAATATCTTATCAACCATGTTATGGAAAGCCAGCCAAAGAACGATGCGAAACGTCTGGTTGTATTGGAAAAAGAAGAACAGGCTACAAAACTTCACATTAAAGGTGTAATTGCCTTCTGCCTTGTGGATTCTACTACCGGATCTGTCAGCTATTATGCAAAGAAATGAGGTATGTATGAACACCAAAACTGTTTTTAACCGTTTACAGAGCATTGATGATGAAGTCCAGAAACTTCACAACACTATTTTTGCATTGAAAACAACAGATATTCAATCGTATGCAGATAAATACGAAGAGCTGAGTATCAGTGCTGCCCTACGCTCTGAAAGGATCGCCTGTCAGCTCAGAAATCTGGTATATACCACAACTGATACTAGAAAGGCAGACTATCTGAAACAAGCCGCTGCTGTGCAGGGAATCAAAATTTCTTTTTCAAATAGTGTTCTTTCCATTACCATGCCAGGGTTGCTGCCCAAACGTAAATTGCGAACCAACACCGCTTTTCTACATGAGCCATTAAACCTTGCCTTGCAAACTTATGTGACAGAACATTCTATTCCGTTATATAAAAAATGTGTGGTCTGTTTCAGTCAAATTTATGACCAGAGCCTTTCTTTACAACGGATACGTGATTACGATAATTTGGAGTTCAAACAGATTTTAGATACTATCGCTTCCTATGTTCTGGTTGATGATACAGGACTCTTTTGCGACTCCTATCACACTACGGAACTGGGAAATTACGACCACACCGTTATCTTTGTAATGGAACCGGAAATCTTTCCTGGCTGGCTGAAAAGTAGAAAATCGTCTATCAAAACTATATCGGAAATTTCCTGAGATTTTTCTTTCTTTTTCCGATATAGGTAATTTTTCTGCAAAGACTGTATGCTCTTTGCATTTTTTATGCCAAAAGCAGCCACGTTCTACCCAAGTATAGGCTGTCATAGGTAATAATTGAATCGAGGTGATGCTTATTTGATAAGACCTGACTCTATAAAATATCAGCTTTTGGAAATGATTGGGATATGCGGAGAGTTTCCTGCCGAACAACTCAACCGGTTCATAGAGAGTACCTCCTACGCTGAAAAGGTAATAACGGATTTGAAGCAAAGTAAACTTATACGGACACATTATAAAGATGGCCTACGAGGTTATCGCCTTACCAAACGGGCAAAAGAACTACTGCTTTCGCAAAATTCCTGTCGTTTTCAAAATTATTTGACCGGAAATGCAGAAACCAACCTCATACGGAGTGAACTTCCAAGACGGCTACGGCTACACCAGAAAGCGGAAACTTATCTGACGCTCTCTCATGCCAATATCCCTTTGTTCCCAGATGAAAAGGCTCAAATCTTTTCCCCTTCCTGCGAAGCGGCTTCCTTCAGTATGCGAAGCCTTCCTCTGTTTTACTCTTCCAGGGAAATAAAAAATCTTGGAGCAGTCACTACCAAAATCAAAAATTCCCGTAGTATGGGAATCCTGATGGCTCCTCACTGCGTCTATGCTGTTTACAATACCGGAAATACACTCCTGAAATGGGAATACAAAACAGAAGTCCGGCTCAATGCTTTTTTGCAGCATTATCTTCAGGGACTGCCTTACCATGGGCCGCCTACCGTTTATGCCATCATGACCGGCAGTGATATGGATATGGCTTTCCGGCTCCTTACCAGTACCGGGGGATACAAAAAAACGCTGTTCATGCTGGATACTGCGTATGAACACTTCTATTTTCTGCCCAATAACAGCTACGGAGAATACCTGCTCCGTTTATTGGTACAGCCCCAGCGTATGATGCAGCTCAATCAGCTACTACTATCCGACTGTTTTCCCCAGCGTGAGGATCTGCCAATTGAACATGATGGAATAGATAGCCAAGAAAAGCCAATTCTGCTTGCGTATGATTTTGACATGCAGCGTATCAACCGCTTCAATACTGGATTAAATGTATATGGGTTATCCGGGAACCTGATTTGCTTTGACTTTCAGCTTCCCTGCCTAAAAAAATACATGACCGCAGATATACACTTCTCCAGCATTGATTTTCAAAAATTTAAAAGGAGGTTTTTCAATGAACCGTAAATGGTGGAAGTTCCTGTTTTTGCTTCCCGTAATCGGCTGCACTTTGTATGCCGGAGGATACGCAGCACAATTTATTAAGAACTATCAGGAATGGACTTCTGCAGGTAACTTTGCCGGCAACGGAACCTATCCGCAAGCAGCTTCTTTGCATCCACTGGTCTGCTTTCATACTGCCCTTACCGATTTCCCATACAATTTGTATGGGATTTTTCTTTGTCTGGTTCTCTTTGGGCTTCTTACTTTTTTACTCATGCGTATGGGATATGACAGAAACGGGGAGATTAGTGACCATGACCGGAACTTAAATTACTCTACAAAAGGAACCTACGGTACATCGGGATTCATGACTCCAGATGAGATGATGAAAGTTTTGGAACTGACCGGAGATGTAAAGAAAAATAAAGGAACCATTTTAGGCAAATTAAATGGCAAAGCCGTATGTCTTCCATATAAGACAAGAATGAATAAAAATATTGCCGTATATGGTGCCAGCGGTTCCATGAAATCCAGGGCATTTGCCAGGAATATGATTTTCCAGTGTGTAGCCAGAGGGCAGGAAGGCAACAACGCTTCCGGTGAAAGTTTAATCATTACCGATCCCAAAAGCGAACTCTATGAAAGCATGTCTGCTTATCTGGAAAACGAGGGTTATGTAGTAAAAGCATTTAATCTGGTCAATCCGGAAAACTCGGATAGTTGGAATTGTCTGGGGGAAATCAATGGACAGGAAACAATGGCTCAGGTATTTGCAGATATCATTATCCAGAATACAGGTTCCGGAAAAGGAGATCATTTCTGGGATAATGCGGAGATGAACCTGCTAAAAGCCCTGGTTCTCTATGTAGATCAAGGATTTCCGCCGGAAGCCAGAAATATCGGACAGGTTTATAAGTTGCTAACCATGAGTTCTGAAAAGGAGCTAAACAGTCTTTTTGATCTGCTCCCAGTGTCTCATCCAGCGAAAGTCCCCTACTGCATCTACAAACAGGCCAGTGATACCGTGCGAAGCGGAGTTATTATCGGATTGGGGGCCAGACTTCAGGTATTTCAGAATAAACTCATTCGGCAAATTACCTCTTATGATGAGATTGATCTGACACTTCCAGGAAAACAGAAATGTGCTTACTTTTGCATTACCTCTGACCAGGACAGCACCTTCGATTTTTTATCTTCCCTGTTTATGACCTTCATCTTCATCAAACTGGTCCGTTATGCAGATAAGTATGGAGAAGAAGGGAAACTGCCTGTTGCTGTACATATACTGGCTGATGAGCTTGCCAATACCGGAGCTATTCTGGAATTGAATAAGAAGATCAGTGTAATCCGAAGCCGGAATCTCAGCATTTCCTGCATCTTTCAGAATTTGCCCCAGATGCAAAACCGCTATCCTTATAACCAATGGCAGGAAATCATCGGCAACTGTGATACCCAACTCTTTTTGGGCTGCACAGATGAGGTTACTGCTACCTTTATCAGCAATCGCAGCGGCGATGTGACCGTAGGCGTAAGCAGCGAAGCCAAGCAGCTCAATAGCTGGCGGGTATCCGATTATACACCAGAATACCGGCAGACAAAATCTATCGGCAAACGGAAACTCTTAACACCAGATGAAATCTTGCGGCTCCCACTTGATACTGCTCTAGTTATCCTACGTGGGCAAAAAGTCCTAAAAGTAGAAAAGTACGATTATACCCTGCATCCGGATGCCAAAAAGCTGATACCACGAAAGGCCTCGGAACACATACCTGAATGGCGCAAAAATGGAGGTTCAGAAGAAACAGATTATCGACCACAGCCCTCATCCGGATCAGTCAGAAGAAAACACCGTTCCTCCTCTACAGCCATGGCAAAAACGAAACCACATTTTACATCCGAACCCGTTTATCGGGAACCTACTCCCGATGATTTTATGGAGGATTTACTTCAGGAAAATTTTATAGAAAATTCCCCTGACTCTGGCATGGTTCCTTTAGATAAAGATTCCATCATGTCATAACACAATTTGAAAGGAGATAACATTTATGACAAACGAAACAATGAACCTCAATGCACCTATTTTAACCCTTGATTCCGATACGGTATTAGAAACAGCTCAATCAAAAGCAGATTTAATCTGGCATGACATCCAAAATGCCTATCGTACCCGGAAAATTCTCACCGGTATTCTGGGAGGTATTGAAAAGACCGAGGCCGGCAGCTTAATAGCAATTATTTACTATAAGGATTACCGGGCTGTCATCCCTATCTCGGAAATGATGATCAATCTAATTCAGGATGAAACCCATGATTACGGAGATCTCTCTCTTAGGCAGAACAAAGTCCTCAATAATATGCTTGGTTGTGAAATCGACTTTGTGATCAAAGGTCTGGATACCAAATCCAGAAGCATCGTTGCCAGCCGGAAAGATGCCATGCTGAAGAAACGCCAAATCTTCTATTTTGACCAAGACTCTTCCGGGCAGACTAAAATCCATGAAGACCGTATTGTACAGGCCAGAGTCATTGCCGTTGCGGAAAAAGTAGTCCGGGCAGAAATTTTTGGCGTAGAAACTTCCATCCTTGCAAGAGATCTGTCTTTTGACTGGCTGGGTGATGCCAGGGAACGGTTCCAGGTAGGAGAGCATATTCTGGTCCGGATTTTAGACATCCAAGGAGACTCCCCGGAAACACTCTCCATACATGCAGATGTAAAAAGCGTGGAAGGTAACACCAGCAAAGAAAATCTGAAAAATTGTCGGGTACAGGGAAAATATGCCGGAACAGTGGAAGACATCCACAAAGGCACTGTTTTTGTCCGGCTAGAACTGGGTGTTAACGCCATTGCACACAGTTGCTACGACAGCCGCACCGTTGGTAAAAAAGATAAAGTATCCTTTGTTGTAACACATATTGACGAAGAGCGGAATGTGGCAGTGGGAATTATTACTCGTATTATTAAACAGAGTATTTAACATTCTCTTCTTAGAAAGGGTATAATGGTATCGTAATTTAAGACACTTTCCGAGACATTTTATAATGAATCTGATATACTGTAACCAATACAGAAAGAAGGATTATTATTATGTCACGAACAAGAAGAAATTTCTCTGCAATATTTAAATCTGAGCTTGTTATTGAACTGTTCAGGTGCGAAAAAGAGTTAAATATAATTGCTACTGAAAATAACATTTAACCAAATCTTCTCCGTAATTGGAAGACGGAATTCCTTAATAAAGCTTCCGTTGTCTTTGACGATACACGAGAAGAGAACTTGAAAGAGAAGCTGGCTTCAGAACGCAGGGAAAAAGCTGAATACGCAAACAAAGTTGGGCATCTCACCATGCAGGTGGATTGGTTGAAAAAAATCTGAAGAGAAACACTTGGACCCGACTACGAGAATAAATTTAGTCCGAAACCTTTTGTGTAGTGGACACCTTGAGAACATCCATCATAGTCTCCAATAAAACTGGCTGAACATTATTGCTCATGCGGAACCGCAATCCATTTGCTTTGATTTCAATCGTATGCGAATTGTCAAGGTACAGCGAACTGTTTCTTTCCATTGCAACCAGTTCTGCCGGCGTATGATCCGGCTCTATAGCAATCCGGACTACATCCTGTTTATGGCATGTAAGATCGAGAGTGCTTGCTTTTCCAGATGGTTCTGGTATCTCACAGGCTCTTTTACGAAGTTTGCTGACACCATTGCAAAAACAGTTGTGAGAAATCCCATTTTCATGACACCAGGCAGCGTCGGTTAGGTCACTTTACCTGCAGGCTGTCACCAGTTCCATCCATTCATACAGGGAACGACCCGTATCACGTTTACCATTCATAATGAAACCTCCAATTGTAGTAAAAATCTACTTCCTATCAAGATGATGGAGTAAAAAACTATTTTCTATCATTATGAATAGATAAAAGGGTAAATTTGTAGTTACCCAAAATTAAGCGCTTACGTCAAAACTAAAATAGAGTAAAACGCTTGCATCTATCATTTTGGTGCAAGCGTCATTTATGAGTAACGTAGCAATATTTTGCACTTACTAAGGGGAACTTAAGGAGGACATTTTTCCTCTTTTCAACTACATATATCTGTTCATTATAAAAAGATTAAATTTGTGTCTTGACAACTGAACTACTATAGCAGCTCAATAAAAAAACAGACACAGTTATTTTAATATCACTATCAAATATCTATGTCTGCTTATAACTTTTCCTATTTATTCATGTAACCATATAAAAGGAGAAGCTTCTTTCTCAATCTTATCCAACTTTTCCCTTGGCAAATCCAGATTGTTTCTTCCAAAGTGTTGCAAATTATGCTTAAACGGAATGCCAGTTCCGCTACTGCGGAACGGCTATTCCA
>OOBX01000711.1_pt1 | contig 11879 bp, 10 predicted proteins | sample 1671021 | NCBI WGS metagenome assembly OOBX01 (sample SAMN06348114, study PRJEB24527) | human gut metagenome | biome: human gut; feature: ankylosing spondylitis patient; material: feces | host: Homo sapiens | place: China | collected 2015-10 | reverse complement strand
GAGATGAATAATACGGTGCAAAATTACATAAAATATTGAAAACGACTACAAAAATGAGCAAAAAAAGATAATACGGAATGGTATGATTCCTGAAGTTGCAAAACGATTTGTTGAGCAGATAGGATTTGATGAGAAATCAAAGTCTTTATTATCAGACTGTTTTGTTCATAGATGTCATGTTATTCATCTCTTACGGAGAGAAGTGCAACAAAAACAGGCGCAAACTCGCCTGAAAGTCTGCCCGATGTAAGGACGGACAAACGCCAGTTTCTGATGAGAACGAAACAATGGAGCAAGAACGGGATGAAATCCCGAACTTTTACGAAGCATATTTGTAACTGCTTGATTGGTAGAGAAATTTACAATCGTGCAGGATTGATAATATTGTCCTGAAGCGAAATAATGGCATCCCAAGAGAATGAGGAAGAGGTACGGTGGTTCGTGATGCGCGACCTGAAAAGGACGAACGCAAAACTACCCGCCTATAAACTGCTTGATGGGAAGAAGATGGAAGTCTTTGTCCCCATGAAATGGCACTTGGTCACCCGCAAGGGTGTGCGTGTCCGTGAGGAGGTACCGTTCATACAAGACTTGCTCTTCGTGCATGAGACACGGAAGAACCTTGACGCTGTTGTGAAAAAGACCCCGACCCTTCAGTTCCGTTGGTTACGCAACACTTGGCGGGAGCCGATGGTCGTTGTCGACGCGGACATGGAACGTTTCATCCGTGCCGTGAATGCCACCGAATCCCCCAAATATTACCTGCCGGAAGAGATTACTCCTGCCATGTACGGACGCAAGATTCGCATCGTGGGCGGGCCGCTCAACGGATACGAGGGAAGCCTGCTCACGACACGGGGTTCCAAGGTCAAACGCCTGCTCGTCGAACTGAAAGGATTTCTTGCCGTGGGGGTGGAGGTCGATCCCGAGTATATACAACTTACCTGACAGAACTGCCTATGGCTTTCATTTCCAATTTTTCCGCTCCTTCTTTATTCTGGACGGTCAATTCAATTTTGGTATTTATCGTGTGCGCACTTTTCGCAGGGGTGCTTATTCCCCAGATCCTTTTGATTTCCTTCCGCAGGAACCTATTCGACATGCCCGACGAGCGCAAGATCCACCAGGGAGTCGTTCCCCGTCTGGGCGGTATCGCCTTCAAGTCGGTCGTGTTCTTCTCCGTTGCGTTGCTGCCTGGTATGTGCCAGTTCTGAGCTACGGCAACATGCTGGATAGCTGTGAATATACGTTGACCCGGAAAATAAATCGAATCAACAAGAAACTATAGTTTTTTATCAAATACAATGAAGTTTTACAAAATCATTATTGTGGCGGCATCGGTCTTAGCCTTAGTCGCATGCTCCACATCCAAGGAAATATCTTACTTCCAGGATCTGCGTCCCGGTGAGAGCGAGTTGACGCTTGCCGTACCGATGGAAATCAAGATCCAACCGAAAGACAAGTTATCCATTTTAGTCAACAGCCAGGATTTGAGGCTGACCAACCTGTTCAATCTTCCGATCATCAGCCAGCAAGTGGGACAGGAAAGTTCATTGGGAACAAACCGGGGACTGTCCGGTTATACGGTGGACTCCAAGGGTGATATCGACTTCCCCGTACTGGGGAAACTCCACGTGCAAGACATGACCCGTGAGGAAGTCGCAGTCTATATAAAAAAGGAGTTACAATCGCACGACCTCATCAAGGATCCCGTAGTCACGGTTGAGTTCATGAACCTGAGCGTGAATGTCATGGGTGAGGTGAACCGTCCCGGACGTTACAATATCGACAAGGATCACCTCACCATCCTCGACGCCTTGAGCCAGGCCGGTGACCTGACCATATATGGCAAACGCGAGAAAGTCCTGGTGTTGCGTAACGAGAACGGCAAGCAGCGTGTCTATGGTATTAACCTTTGTTCCGCCGATCACCTCTATTCCTCGCCGGTCTATTACCTGCAACAGAATGACGTGGTGTATGTCGAACCTAACGACACCAAGGCACGCCAGTCCACGGTTAACGGCAACAATGTACGCAGCACCTCATTCTGGATTTCCTTGGCATCCCTGCTGACTACCATCAGCGTATTGATATTCAAATAATAAAATCATCATTATTGTTAGTTCCTCATTCAAGAAATGGTAACCCAACAAAGAAATACATCCGCACAAAGTCCGCAGGACTTCATCCGAATACAGGATTTATTTTACCTCTGCCTCGGAAAATGGCATTGGTTTGTGGTCTCATTGGCCGTCTGTCTCGGCATTGCTGTCTGGTACCTGCTCACTACACCGCCGGTATACACCCGTTCCGCCTCCATCCTCATCAAGGATGATTCCAAAGGGAAGTCTGCCTCCACAGACATGGAGACATTCTCCGATTTTGGCCTGTTCACAAGCAATACCAATGTGAATAACGAGATGGGTACGTTGCAGTCACCCGACTTGATGCGGGAAGTGGTCTCACGCCTGCATTTGGACATGGATTATAAAGTACCCGGACGTTTCCACCGCCAGACAGTTTACGGACGGCAACTTCCCATCAGCATCAGCATCAGCGACCTGCCCGAGGACGAATCCGCCACGTTCACCTTGCAACTGTCGAAGGGTGGCAAGGTCACTTTATTCGACATCGAGCGGAACGACGAGAACGTCGGTGAAATGGAATTGAAAGGGAATCTGGGCGATACCATACCAAGTGGTATCGGGAAAATCGTCGTCATTTCGACCCCTTATTATACGGACGATACGGAGACCTTGTTATATGTGTCACGCCTGCCATTCGGAGAAGCCGCCTCCGCTTACAGTGCTGACTTGGTCGTGTCGCAGACCGACGAGAAATCCAACATCATTACCTTGTCATTCAAGGATGTTTCCACCCAGCGGGCGGAAGACGTGCTGAACACCCTGATAGCTGTCTATAACGAGAACTGGGTGAGGGACAAGAACCAGATAGCCATTAGTACCTCGAAGTTCATTGACGGCCGCCTCGGTGTGATCGAGGGCGAATTGGGTAACGTGGACGATGACATCTCCTCCTACAAGAGTGAGCATCTGCTGCCCGATGTACAGGCCGCCGCCAGTATGTACATGGCGCAGGCCAGCGAGGCCAATGCCGCCATCAAGGAACTGGACAACCAGGTCTACATGGCACGCTATATACGCAACTACTTGACGAACAAGAGTAACAGTTCCCAGTTGCTTCCCGCCAATTCCGGCATAGACAATCCGGGCATCGCCACACAGATTAGCGAGTACAACAGCAAACTGTTGGAGCGCAACAGCCTCGTGTCGCACAGTAGCGAGAAGAACCCGTTGGTGGTGGAGATGGACGCTTCCCTCTCCGCCATGCGGAGCGCGTTGCTCACCTCCATTGACAACCAGCTGGTTACCCTAAATGCCCAGATAAAGAGCCAGCGGGGCTACAGCGGGCAGGCTACCTCGCAGATTGCGTCCAATCCGCAGCAGGCTAAGTACCTGCTCTCGGTAGAACGGCAGCAGAAGGTGAAGGAGTCACTTTACCTTTACCTGTTGCAGAAACGTGAGGAGAACGAGCTCTCACAGGCGTTCACAGCCTACAATACCCGCATCATCACCATGCCGGGTGGCAGCATGGTACCCACTGCACCGGTAAAGAAAAATATCCTACTGGTGGCTTTCGCTTTGGGACTGCTCATTCCCGTGGTCATCATTTTCATTCGTGAGAACATGAACACCGTTGTCCGTGGCCGTAAGGATCTGGAAAATATGACCGTTCCCTTCGTGGGCGAGATACCTCTTGCCTTCCGCAAGAAGAACAAATGGTACGATTGCAAAACAAAGACAAAAGGGAATAAGTGCGCAATCGTGGTTAAAGAAAAGAGCCGCAATGTCATCAACGAGGCGTTTCGTGTGGTACGCACCAATCTGGAGTTTGTCGTGGGCAAGGAACGGGAGTCGAATGTCATCATGCTCACCTCGGCCAATCCGGGCAGTGGCAAGACCTTTATCACGTTCAACCTCGCCACCAGCCTCACTATCAAGGGCAAGCGAGTGATTGCCATCGACCTTGATTTGCGTAAAGGTTCGCTCAGCGAGTATGTGGGCAGACCGAAAGAAGGCATCTCCAATTACCTTATCGGAGAGACGAAGACCTGGCGGGAAATCGTCCGCAAACCTGCGGACGATGCCAAGCTGGACATCATCCCCGTAGGTATGATACCACCCAACCCTACCGAACTGCTGTTCGTAGAACGGTTGGAGCAACTGATAAACGACTTACGCAAGGAATATGACTACATCTTCATCGATTGCCCTCCAGTGGAAATCGTGGCCGATGCCGCCATCATCAATAAACTGGCGGACATCACTCTGTTTATTATCCGTGCAGGATTGCTCGACCGGGGCATGTTGCCGGAGATAGAAAGGTTCTATACAGACAAGAAATACAGTAATATGTCGGTTGTCCTAAACGGTACGGACGGCGGTAACGGACGTTACGGATATAAGTATGGTTACAAGTATGGTTACCATTACGGTTATGCCGGATATACCAAGGAAGAATACTGAAAATCCATTCTTCATCATTCATTCTTAATTCTTCTTTGTCTTCGTGTGGTCTTTTAATAAGCGCATCAGTCTGAAGGATAGTGGAATCTTTCAAGGCTTTACTGATTGGCACTGTCACCTGCTTCCCGATGTGGATGACGGTGTGCAGACGATAGACGAATCCCTGCAACTCCTCTCCTTTTATGAGCAGTTGGGAATCAAAGAGGTTTGGCTAACACCACACGTCATGGAGGATATGCCGAACACGACAAAAGAGTTGAAAGAAAGATTCATGGAATTAAAGGCTACCTATCGGGGAAGCATTATGCTTTATCTTGCCACCGAGAATATGCTTGACAATCTGTTTGAAGAACGTCTGGCGAAGAACGATGTACTGCCTTTGGGCAAGGACGGAAAACATTTATTAGTGGAAACTTCTTATTTCAATCCTCCGATGGGATTGAACAACATCCTGCTCCGCATCAAGACAAAAGGCTATATTCCCGTACTGGCACATCCCGAACGGTATGTATATATGGATGAAAACGATTACAGGCAATTGAAAGGATTGAATGTAAGACTTCAACTCAACCTTTTTTCGTTAGTCGGCGCATACGGTATTGGGATAAGGAAGAAAGCCGAATGGTTGCTGAGAAACAGTTTCTATGACTTGGCTGGTAGCGATACCCATTGCCATTCAATTTGGAAAGAAGCAATTACAAAAAAAATACAGGAAAATTTGTCGGATAAATTGAGGCGTTTTTTGTGAGTACATTCCTCAAAATAAGAATACCAATAGAACAGCAATGGTACTCGTCACACAAGAAATAATAGAGTTTTTTTATATTTATGGAAACCAATAGCATTCTAACCAATGAGTATAGTAATAATGGATACCAAATTCACTTGTACCGTGGAGAGATGACAGGTATGTGGTATGCATATGGTTATTCGGCGTATGGCTTACGGTTATTTGGCAAGAGCAATGGTTATAACAGTATACGGGGATATTCCAAAAGTCTTCAAATGCCGTGTACAATTACTTCCAATGAATCGGTCATACCGTTGTTGCAGAATGCCATCGAAGTTGCTTCACAGACGGACACTTATATAAGTCTGCGGATGCCTGATGCCATAAATACAGACGTATATACAAAATGGGTAATAGTAACTACACATGTAAGTAAATACGTACCCAAAGACAGTTTCATTCCTGACGGAATGTCCGCATTTGCGCGCAATGTCAAGCGCGTCGGAGATTTCATATTGTCGTTGATTGCATTGGTTGTTTTTTCTCCGTTATTCTTGATTTGTTATATTGCCATTCGCCGGGAAGATGGAGGAAGTGCTATTTTCAAGCAAGAACGTATCGGTAGGTTTGGCCGCCCGTTTTATATCTATAAGTTCCGTTCCATGTGTCTGGATGCCGAAAAGTTCGGACCGCAGCTTAGCCATAGCGGGGGTGACAACGATCCTCGTTTGACAAAGATAGGTCGTTTCATCCGTGCACACCATTTGGACGAGCTGCCCCAGCTCTACAACGTACTGCGTGGCGATATGGCATTCATAGGGCCACGTCCCGAACGCAAGTTCTATATTGACCAAATACTTGAACATGATGCGCGATACACTTATCTTTACCAAATTCGTCCGGGTGTAACTTCGTACGCCACACTGTATAACGGCTATACGGACACGATGGAAAAGATGTTACGTCGTCTGGAGTACGACCTTTACTATTTAGGACACCGTTCATGGCTGTTCGACTTCAAGATTCTGCTGAACACGTTCTGTTCTATTATCTTTGGGAAAAAGTTCTGAAAAAGCAGTGACTTTCAATAATCCTTTGTAAAAACATCGATGCAGAACCAATCTTCAAACAATAAACGTATCATCAAAAACACGTTGATGCTGTATATCAGAATGGGCATTCTGATATTGGTCAACTTATATACTTCTAGGATTATACTTAATGCATTAGGAGCGGAAGATTTTGGCCTTTATTCGGTGGTTGGCTCTGTCGTTGTATTTCTAGGATTCCTCAATACTTCCATGGCAGCAGCCTCCCAACGTTTCCTCTCTTTTGCAAAAGGCAAGGAGGATGCCGAAGAAGAAAATTCCGTATTTAATTCGCTTTGTATTACCCATGCGATCATTGCTCTTGCTATTTTTGTTATTGCTGAAAGTTTCGGCATATTCTATATCAATACCTATTTGAATGTAAATCCGTCACGCATAACCGCAGCACATATCGTATTTCAATTCTCATTAGGCTGCCTGTTGTGCAAGACTCTCACAGTCCCATACAACGCTGCGCTTATTAGCAATGAAAAGATGGATGCCTTTGCATTAATCAGTATTGCGGAAGGGCTATTACAATTAACAATAGCATTCTTGTTACCATTGGCCATTACAGACAAACTTATTCTTTATGCTGGACTGATGTTTGCTGTAGTCTTTATCACACAATTATGTTATAGGTTTTATAGTTATAAGCATTTCCCGGAATGCCGCCTTCGCAAGAATTGGAAACGCAACAAAATACGTGAAATCTTTGTTTATTCCGGATGGAATCTTTTCGGTGCGCTCTCTTCTGTCATTATATCCCAAGGAATGAACTTAGTACTAAATTTCTATTTTGGCGTGGTAATCAATGCTGCAAGGGGTATTGCGACACAGGTAAATGGAGCATTAGCCTCGTTTACGGGAAATTTCCAGCAATCGCTTAATCCCCAAATCGTAAAGACGTATGCAGCCAAAGAATATTCGCAGATGCACCAATATATTATCATCGGTTCCAGGCTCTCGTTCTTTCTGTTATTGGCACTTGCTGTTCCGTTCATGTACAATATGCAAGACATTCTCCAACTTTGGTTAGTCAATGTGCCGGAATATACCCCATGGCTATGCCGTTTGGAACTGACCTACGCACTTATAGGAACGCTTTCAGGCACTCTGTTAATCGGAGTGATGGCAACCAACAATATAAAGAAATACCAATTGGTCGTTGCCACCATAAATATGCTGACAATGCCATTGGCTATCTTATCTTTGCAGATTTATAAAAATCCGTATATAGCATCTGTCGTGATGTGTATAGTGGCTGTTATCGCATTTTATGCACGGCTTGTCATCGCCGGCAGGCAGATATTTCTTCCTAAAAAAACTTATCTTGGCAGTTTGCTGAAAACGGTGCTCCCTTCTGTGGTGGTTATTCTGCCTGTAGAGTATTATATCATGAATCTCTTACCGAAAGGAGGATTGTCCTTGTTCATCGTTCGCATGTCCGTGTCATTCCTTATTTGCATAGTTGTAATCTGGCTATTGGGAACTTCTTCAGCCGAACGTAACAAGATTCTCTCTTTTGCACGTAACAAGTTACATTTATGAAATTGGCATCATCGAAAGAATGTACGGGTTGCATGGCCTGTATTGACGCATGTCCACACACCGTATTGAAGGCTGCAATAGATGCAAACGGCTATTATACCATTATCACGGATACAGAAAAACAATGTGTGGAGTGCAGAAGATGCTCGCAAGTGTGTCCGATATTAAACCTGACTCAGGTAACAGGAGAATCTTTTCCGTATGCTGCATGGAACAAGGATTCAGAGCAACGCAAACAGAGTGCATCCGGAGGAATATTTGCTGCATTGGCTTCGTCCGTCATCCGGAAAGGCGGCTGTGTATATGGGGCAGCAATTGAGGGATTCGATGTCAAACACCTGCGGATTACAGACGAATGCGAACTCTATCGGTTGCAAGGTTCCAAATACCAGCATAGCGATATGACAGGTGTTTACAAGCAGGTGCGGAATGATTTGCGGCAAGGAATGTATGTGTTGTTTTCCGGTCTTGGATGTCAAGTCGCAGGGCTGTTATCTTTTCTCGGCAAAACGAAGAAAGAAAAACTTTATACGATTGACACCATTTGTGGTGGTCTTTCCACCATGTTACCTATGCTGCATTTGAAAGCATCCGGTAAGTACAAAGGTATATTCTCATTCAGGGACAAAGAAAACGGTTGGCAAAGCAAAGGTTTCAGATATTCCTTGAAGATGATACGCAAGGATGGAAGTATAGAAGATTTAGGCTTGGACAACATGGTACTCAACACTTTTTCTTCAAAACTATTAAAACGGTCTTCCTGCCTTGATTGTAAGTTTGTGGGACTTCATCGTAACAGTGACTGTACGATTGGCGATTTTTGGGGTGATGAATCGTTCAAGGAACAGCATCATGAAGGTTTGTCTGTACTAATAGTACATAATGACAGGATAGTATCTTTGATAAAAGAAGCACACGTGGAAGCAAAACCAGTGTCGTGGAAAGAGGTTATTACAAATAACCGTAATATCTATTGGACGCATTATCCATTAATCAGATATTTCTTTAGCAGAAAGAAAGCGTTACGTGCGATGCAAGAAAAAGATTATGTAACGGCTACCCAACAAATAAGTCCGTGGTCTTTTCCTGGTTTGTTGTTACGTATTTATCTAAAACTAAATATTTTGCATCGCAACGTTTATTAAGATATTTATATATTCAGAATAATAAGAATAATTCACAGATTAAGAATAATGGAAAAAAATATAAACATCCTCACCATACACAAAGAACCGAACTATGGTGCAGTACTACAAGCATACGCCTTGTACAAAACAATAGAGAATCTTGGTCATGTACCCTACATCATCAATTTGGACATGGATTACAGACGTTTCCCTTATAACCTCAAATACAGGGTATTGTTTGGTCTGCATAAGTGGATGAAGGGATACTCATATTGTTTTGCGCTGGCGGAGCGATTCAGCAGGAAGCATTGTCCCAATCAGATAGGTAATTTCCATACTACGGCTGAGCTGGAGTCCTACCCTTGGAATAAGGACGACTATTATCTGATAGGCAGTGACCAGGTTTGGAATCCGAGAATAACCCAGAACTTACGGACAGCTTTCTGTTTTTCTTTTCTGAAGAACGATGTAAAAAACAGGTATGCATATGCGGCCAGTTTCGGCAACATCAAGGACGAGGAGAAAAGAAAATCCGAATTGGACATGAAAGCCCTCTCTTTATTCAAGAGAATTGCAGTTCGTGAGAAATTCGGGGTAGAGTTTCTGCAACGTAATGGGATTGACGCGGTGGAAGTGATTGACCCGACCTTGTTGCTTGAAAGTTACAGAGACTTATTACCGCGCAAAGTGGAGGAAAGAAACGAGATATTGTTTCTTTCATTATCCGATACCTCAGAAATGAATGCTTTTGCCAAAGAGTTATCCGCCAAGACAGGACTTCCTGTCCGCAAGCATTACGGATATTTGCAACCGGAACGGAAGAAAAACAAGAAATTTCTTCCCATAGAAGAATGGTTGTATGCCATAGCTTCCACAAAAGTAGTCATAACGGACAGCTTTCACGCCACCGTTTTCTCCGTATTGTTCGGCAAGCCGTTCTATGTATATATCAGTGAGGCTTCCAAAACCCCAAGAATATCCAATCTGTTGGACATTCTTGGAATAGAACAGCGTGTCGTTACCGATGTGGATGCCGCCATTGCGGCTCCCGCCATCAATTATGAGGAGGTCAACAAACGGCTTTCCGCTTATCGGGAAAGTTCATTGAATTACCTGAAATCCATACTCGCATGAAAGTGGCAATCTGTAGTGTGCAGGAGTTCAATCCTACGATAGGAGGCATTGAACGTGTCTCGGTTTCATTGGCGGAGGAACTGATAAAGAAGGGAGTGGAAGTGCTGTTTGTCGCTTGTCGGAAATCCCCTTACAGCAAACCTTATGTACTGCCTGCCAGGCAGATGTTTCTACCCGAGCCTTTGGATTATTGTGCCGGAAACGTACAGGCATTGGCGCATATTCTAAAAGAGGAAAAGGTGGATATACTGCTGAATCAGAACTCTCATTCGGAACTTTATAACCGTACTTGTTTTGAGACCAAATCAGCGTCGGGCGTCAAGCTGATATCCGTATTGCACTTTTCTCCGGATATGCGCATAAGGGGGAACAGGCATCTCGTGAACTTCAGCTATCTGTCGTTGAAAGAAAACCTTATCAATGCTTTAAGGGATATATGCACACGCTTCCCCTTGCGGTATATCACCATGCACGACCAATGCAGGATGTATAGAAACCTTTATCTGCATAGTGACAAGGTGGTGCTGTTGAGCAACGAGTTTATGAAATCATATATAAAACTGTCCGGGGTAAAAGAAGCTTTCAAACTTACAGCGATAAACAATATGCTGTCTTTCCCTTACGAAAAACGTAATTACCCTAAGAAGAAGCAAATATTATGGTGCGGACGGCTACTTTTTTCCCAAAAAAGGCCCGATCGCATTTTATGGGTATGGAAGAAATTGCAAGACAAACTGCCTGACTGGAACTTAGTCATTGTGGGGGATGGACCGTTCAGCGGACAGATGCGGCAATTAAGCGAACGGTTGTCTCTGGAACGCATCGAATTTACAGGATTCAAAGATCCGGTACCCTATTATAAAGAGTCTTCCATATTCTGTATGACCAGCAACCATGAGGGTTTCCCGATGGTACTAACAGAAGCCATGCAATATGGCTGTGTGCCCGTGGCTTTCGATTCCTTTGAAAGCATACATGAGATCATTGAGGATGGCATGAATGGCTTTCTTGTGAAGCCGTTTGATATGGATAAGTATGCTGATATGGTATTACGTTTGGTGGATAATTTTAAAGTGGATTATGTGATGAATGTGATGAACTCAATGGAACGTCTCATGCCTGAAAACGTGGTAAAACTATGGATAAGCTTGTTTAATAACGAAATGAAATGTCAGTTATAATCCTGTTTTGCCTCTCCTTTTTGCTTGTTGAGTATATATCCTGGCATTTTAAGGGAGAAAAGGTGCAGAAAAATACACAAATCGTCATGTGTTTTCTTCTGCTGTTTATATTCTTTGGATTTAGAGACTTACCAATATTAAACGACACGGCGCATTATTACAGACATGTAAGGCAACTGTTCGACAACACACTATTCGACAACACACCTTGGTACACTTTTGATTATTCCTCTAATTTCGAGGAAGGATTTCAGATATTTCTTAGAATTATAGGCTTGGTTATTTCAAAAGAGCCGTATTCTCTCATTGTCATCACTTCATTCATAACGACCGCTTCCCTGTTATGGTTTCTGAATAAGTCGACTTCACATGTCGCGTTTGCTGTTTTTGTGCTGATGACAAGTACACTCCTGCTCGGATATTATAGCGCAATCAGGCAGTCATTGGCTGTTTCCGTGTCATATATATTTTATTGGTGCTATAAAAACAAATATTATAAGAGTGCCATAATGTGTGGCGTT
>OOBX01000707.1_pt1 | contig 11967 bp, 10 predicted proteins | sample 1671021 | NCBI WGS metagenome assembly OOBX01 (sample SAMN06348114, study PRJEB24527) | human gut metagenome | biome: human gut; feature: ankylosing spondylitis patient; material: feces | host: Homo sapiens | place: China | collected 2015-10 | reverse complement strand
AACTACCCAGTATAATGAAAGACCGCTGGCTAAATTGACACCCATCACTAAAATCATTACAGGCATCACGAAATTCATGATCTTCATTGATGCATTCGATTCAATTTGACTCATGCTAGATAAATACGTACTTGCAAAAGTAAAGATTGCTGCTAAAATCGGCAAAATAAATGTTGGATCCGCGTTCCCTAAGTTCAACCATAAGAAATGCCCTTGTTTCAACTCTGGTACACGTGAAATAGATTGCCATAACGCCATCAAGATTGGCATTTGTACTAATAAAGGAAGACAACCAGCATATGGATTGACGCCATTTTCTGCATATAAACGCTGCTGCTCTTCTCTTAACTTACTTTGTGTTTCCGGATCTCTTGAACTATATTGTTGCTGCAGTGCTTTTAATTTCGGTTGTAATTCTTGCGTTTTACGCATGCTCTTTGTTTGGAAATGCATCAACGGCAATAGGATCACGCGGATGATCAGTGTAAATAAAATGATCCCTATCCCTGCATTACCAAATGACAACGCCTTGATCGCCTCAGCAAAGTAATAAACAATATAACGATCCCAAATTCCTGTACTCTGTGCGCTGACTTCCCCAGTTCCGCAACCGGATAAGACGATGACCAAACTAACGATACCGGCCATCAAAAGTAAACGTTTGTATTTCTTCACTTACTCTTTTCCTCTCTGTCGATTATTTTTGCAAGTTTTAAGACGTGGACTAAATTGGAGCGAACCTCATCATAAGTCAACCCCTTCACACTTGGTCTAGCAATCACAATAAAATCCAACTCCGGATCAATTTCTTCTTTTATAGAATAAACTGCTGCTCGGATTTTTCGTTTGACTTCATTGCGGTTTACCGCGTTGCCGACCTTTTTTCCTACAGATAAACCAACTCGAAAATGAGGCTGTCCCGGTTTTTCCAAACGGTAAACGACGAATTTGCGGTTAGCAAAAGAATCTCCCGTATGGAACACGGCTTGAAACTCTCGTTCTTTTTTTACTCGATACGCTTTTCTCATTAGTTTTCTTTCCTTTTCTATCTCTCACTTACGCTCATAATCATACCATAATTACGATTGTCCTTTCATCATTTCCCTAAAAAAGAGTATAAAAAAAACCACTGAAACCCCAGTGGCCTAAGCTGAAAGAACTTTTCTTCCTTTGCGACGACGGCTAGCTAACACACGACGTCCATTTTTAGTACTCATACGTTTACGGAATCCGTGAACTTATTGACGTTTACGTTTATTTGGTTGGTATGTTCTTTTCATATATTCCACCTCCAAAATGTTCTTATCTATTTTATAAACACAGACATACTTTGATAGTATAACGACAAAGTAGTGATTTTGTCAATATAAAATAGAAGATCGATTGTTAAAACTTATCCACAAGATTATTTTTTTCTATGGGAGTCCTATGTGGAAAAAGTTATGCACAGGGATTATCCACAGATAATAAATGGCTGGTTTTACACAGAAAACACACGTGTAAAAAAAGTAATCCACAATCAGGCGATTTCCTGTGTATTCCGTCTCCTAACTATTGGTATATCTGTATTTTTTATCCACAGACGCAAGAGGAAATCTATTGGTTTTTACGAGTTTTCCACCTGTGCATTAGTGGTGTGGAAAACTTTTTTTGACAACTGTGTTTTTCTCTTTTTTCTTTTTGTCGATTGTGTGGATAATTGTAATTAAAAAATTTTTTTCTTCGGTTTCTGTGGAAAACTATTGAAAAAAATGCTAAATTAGTACTAGTTATTCACTTTTTAATGAAGGAGGAGGCCTTATATGGTATCCCTCGATGCTTTATGGAATGAATTAAAAGCAACATACCAAAAGGATTTATCGCCTGCTAGCTATAATACATGGATCGAAACAGCGAACCCTCGAACCCTTGATCAAAACCAGCTCGTTGTTGAGGTTCCTAGCAAGATTCATAAAGAATATTGGGAAAAAAACCTGGCGACAAAAATCGTTGAAGTCGGTTATATGTTATCAGGAAATGAGATTATCCCTCGCTTTATTACTGGCGAAGAAGCAGAGCAAGAAGAAGTTATAGAAGAAAAAAATCCAAAAGTTGTGGCACCTAGTCCGCTAAAAAAAGCCATGCTGAACCCTAAATATACCTTTGATACGTTTGTCATTGGTAAAGGAAACCAGATGGCTCATGCAGCAGCGCTCGTTGTAGCAGAAGATCCAGGTTCTATTTATAACCCGCTCTTCTTTTATGGAGGCGTGGGACTTGGTAAGACTCACTTGATGCATGCAATTGGTCATCAAATGCTGCAAAGTCAGCCTAATGCCAAAGTAAAATATGTAAGCAGTGAAACTTTTGCTAATGATTTCATCAATTCGATCCAAAACAAAACAGCAGAAGAGTTCCGTCAAGAATATCGAAATGTTGATTTACTGCTAGTGGATGACATTCAATTTTTTGCAGAAAAAGAAGCTACGCAAGAAGAGTTTTTCCATACTTTCAATGCCTTGTACAATGAAGGGAAACAAATCGTACTAACCAGTGATCGGTTGCCAAACGAGATTCCGAAACTGCAAGAACGCCTTGTTTCTCGCTTTGCATGGGGGCTGTCTGTTGATATTACACCGCCGGATCTTGAAACAAGAACAGCGATTTTACGTAAAAAAGCGGCGGCTGAACGTCTAGAGATCCCAGATGACACACTAAGCTACATCGCAGGACAAATTGATTCTAACATTCGTGAATTAGAAGGTGCGCTTGTTCGAGTGCAAGCTTTTGCTGCGATGAATAGTGAAGATATTTCGACTAGTCTAGCTGCAGACGCACTGAAAACGTTAAAATCAGGAAAAGGACATCCTCAATTGTCAATCCTGCAGATCCAAGAAGAAGTGGCAAAGTATTATCACATCCAATTGAAAGATCTCAAAGGAAAGAAACGCGTCAAATCTATTGTTGTTCCTAGACAAATCGCTATGTATTTGGCACGTGAGCTCACAGATAATTCTTTACCGAAAATCGGAGCTGAATTCGGTGGCAAGGATCATACAACGGTTATCCATGCTCATGAAAAAATCCAGCAGCTGATGGATTCTAGTGTCAGTATGCAAAATGAAGTATCAGAAATCAAAAACTTTTTACTAAATTAATTTGTCGATTCTATCAACTGAAAATAGCATGTGGATAAAAGAAAAAAACGTTCAAAAGTTATACACACTTTTTCCACAGCTGTTTTTTCGTTTCTCTCTTACGTTTTTTGAGTTTTCCACAGAATCAACATGCCCTATTACTTTTATTATTCTTTTTAACTAATAATAAATAAACAAACATTCAAAGGAGATACATCATGAAAGTTACTTTAAACCGAGCTAGCTTTATGCAGGAATTGCAAACTGTTCAACGAGCTATTTCAAGCAAAACCACGATCCCTATTTTGACAGGTGTAAAAATCACACTGACACAAGAAGGTTTGACTTTGACGGGGAGCAACGCTGATATATCAATTGAAACTTTTTTGTCTGTTGAAAACGAAAAAGCAAATATGCAAATCGAATCTACTGGTTCCATTGTTTTACAAGCACGTTTCTTTAGCGAAATCATTCGGAGACTTCCTGAAGAAACATTTACTTTAGAAGTTTTAGAAAATAAACAAGTAGCGATCACTTCTGGAAAAGCGAATTTTATCGTAAATGGATTAGATGCAGATAACTATCCTCATCTTCCTGTTGTCGAAAGCCATAACCAGATGAAATTACCTGTACACGTATTGACTAAACTAATCAACGAAACAGTTTTTGCTGTCTCACAACATGAGAGTCGTCCAATCTTGACAGGTGTGCATTTCATTTTATCTGATAATTCTTTATTGGCTGTAGCTACTGATTCTCACCGTCTAAGTCAACGCGTGATTCCAGTAGAACAAGCGGCTGATCATTTTGATATTGTTATTCCTGGAAAAAGTTTGATCGAATTATCTCGCTCATTAACAAATGAAGAAGAAATCGTCGAAATCAGCATTATGGAAAACCAAGTGTTGTTCAAAACAGAAACGATGTATTTCTATTCCCGTTTGCTAGAAGGAAACTATCCAGATACCAATCGTTTGATTCCTTCAAGTTTTAATACAGAGGTTGAATTTTCTGTTCCTAGCTTTTTAGCGGCGATCGAACGGGCTTCTTTACTTTCTCATGAAGGCCGTAACAACATCGTTCGTTTATCTATTCGTCCAGATGCGGTTGTTTTATACGGAAATTCGCCAGAAATCGGGAAAGTAGAAGAAAGCTTGAGTTATACAGCAAGCAGTGGCGATCCATTAGATATTTCTTTCAATCCGGATTATATGAAAGCAGCGTTGCGTGCATTTGGAGATATGAGCATCAAAGTGAAATTTATCTCTGCTATTCGTCCATTTACATTGGAACCAACGGAAGATGGCGTTCAATTTATTCAGCTGATTACTCCTGTACGTACAAATTAACAATGATTTTCAATGTTCTTGAAAATTTAATTGAAAAGAAATAGAAAAAATAAAATTTTAAACAGAAGGCCCTAAAATCTCTTTTAAGGCTTTCTGTTTATTTTTGTTTAAATCACCTTTTTTAGATTAAATCGTCTTATATGGAAAAATATATGGATAAATTTGTTTTATTGCGAAAAAAAAGGTATAATAGAGTATACTTTTAATAATGAAAATGAGGGATGGGCATTGAAACAACAAGTCATTCTAAATACGGAATTCATGACGTTGGGCCAAATGTTGAAAGAAGTCACAGTTATCGGTAGTGGCGGACAAGCAAAATGGTATTTGGCAGAAAACACTGTGTTAGTCGATGGCGAACCAGAAAATCGTCGTGGACGCAAACTTTATCCCGGCATGATGGTTGAAGTTCCAGAAGTAGGAACTTTTTTTATGGTAAAAAAAGGAAACGACGATAATGAGGCTGAATAAGCTGTATTTAAAAAATTATCGAAATTACGAAGAGCTGAACATCGAATTTTCCAAGAACCTCGTCATCTTTTTAGGAGAAAATGCGCAAGGAAAAACGAATCTTTTGGAAAGTATCTACGTATTAGCTATGACGCGAAGTCATCGGACAAGTAGTGAGCAGGAATTGATTGGCTGGACTGACGATCAGGCGATGATTCAAGGAGAGATCACAAAAGGTTCATCCACTCTTCCATTAGAAATCTTATTATCTAAAAAAGGCCGAAAAACCAAGATCAACCATATCGAACAGAAAAAGTTAAGTACTTACGTGGGACAAATGAATGTCATTTTATTTGCACCAGAAGATCTTTCTTTAGTAAAAGGCAGCCCGCAGATCAGGCGGAAGTTTTTAGATATGGAATTAGGCCAGATCAATCCAATCTATCTTTATGATCTTGTCCAATACCAAGCAATTTTGAAACAAAGAAACCAGTATTTAAAGCAATTGAATGAAAAAAAACAAACTGATTTGCTTTATTTGGATATTTTGTCCGAACAACTAGCAGCGTTTGGCAGCAAAGTATTGAAAGCAAGAGCACAGTTCGTCAAGCGATTGGAGTTTTGGGCTAATTCTTTGCATCAGCAAATCACCCATCAAAAAGAGCAGCTGGAAATCGAGTATCTCACCGCAGTCGATTCTTTAGAAACACATACGCAAGAGCAAATCCAAGAACAATTTCTCGCACTTTTGAACCAAAATAAAAAGAAAGACCTTTTTCGGGGAACAACGACAGTTGGTCCTCATCGTGACGATCTTTCTTTTTTTATTAATCAGAAAAATGTGCAGACTTATGGATCGCAAGGACAGCAAAGAACAACTGCACTAAGTGTCAAATTAGCAGAAATCGATTTGATTAAAGAAGAGACGGGGGAATATCCAATCCTTTTGTTAGATGATGTGATGAGCGAGCTGGATGATAGTCGTCAACTCCATCTGCTAGAAACAATCGAAGGAAAAGTTCAAACGTTCTTAACAACAACGACACTTGACCATGTAAAAAATAAAATGACTGTTGAACCTGAGATTTTTTATGTTCAACAAGGGAAACTAAAAGGAGAAGAAACTGAATGACAGAAGAAAGAAGTTTAGTAGAACGCGCTAAAGAGTATGATGCCAGTCAGATTCAAGTACTTGAAGGACTTGAAGCCGTTCGTAAACGACCTGGCATGTATATCGGTTCGACTAGTTCTGAGGGTCTGCATCACCTTGTTTGGGAAATTGTCGATAATTCGATCGATGAAGTATTAGCAGGTTTTGCAACGAAAATCCATGTGATTATTGAAAAAGACAACAGTATCACCGTTATTGACGACGGTCGGGGGATACCTGTAGATATCCAGGCAAAAACTGGACGTCCTGCAGTTGAAACGGTCTTTACTGTTTTACATGCTGGAGGAAAATTCGGCGGTGGTGGGTACAAAGTTTCTGGTGGACTTCACGGAGTAGGATCTTCTGTTGTTAACGCGCTTTCTACACAGCTTGATGTCAAAGTATACAAAGAAGGAAATGTGTACTATCAAGAATATCGTCGTGGAGCTGTAGTGGACGACTTAAAGATTATCGAACAAACGGATCGCCATGGAACAACGGTTCACTTTACGCCAGACCCTGAAATTTTTACAGAGACAACTGAGTTTGATTTTTCAAAATTGGCTACCCGGATCCGTGAACTTGCTTTCTTGAACCGCGGGATGCGTATATCGATTGAAGACAAACGAGAAGAAGAACCAGTCATCAATGAATACCATTATGACGGCGGGATTAAAAGTTATGTCGAATACTTGAATGCAAACAAAACCGTGATTTTTCCAGAACCTGTATATTTGGAAGGTGAACAGCAAGATATCGCAGTTGAAGTCTCTATGCAATATACAGACGGCTACCATTCCAATATCATGAGTTTTGCCAACAATATCCATACGTATGAAGGCGGAACACATGAATCAGGATTCAAGACTGCTTTAACTCGTGTGATAAATGATTATGCCCGAAAACAAAAGCTGATGAAAGAAAATGACGACAACTTGACCGGTGAAGACGTGCGAGAAGGATTGACAGCTGTTATTTCTATCAAGCATCCTGACCCTCAATTCGAAGGACAAACAAAAACAAAATTGGGCAATTCCGAAGTACGGACAGTCACTGATCGGTTATTTAGCGAACATTTCATGAAATTCTTGCTGGAAAACCCAAGTGTGGGCCGTCAAATTGTTGAAAAAGGATTACTAGCTTCCAGAGCTCGTCTAGCAGCGAAACGTGCGCGTGAAGTAACGAGACGTAAAGGTGCTTTAGAGATTAGTAATCTGCCAGGAAAATTAGCGGACTGCTCTAGCAACGATCCTGAAAAATGCGAATTGTTCATCGTCGAAGGAGATTCGGCCGGCGGATCAGCTAAGCAAGGTCGTAATCGAGAGTTTCAAGCCATCTTGCCTATTCGTGGGAAAATCTTGAATGTTGAAAAAGCAAGCATGGACAAGATCTTGGCAAATGAAGAGATCCGGTCTTTATTTACTGCTATGGGTACAGGGTTTGGAGAAGATTTTGATGTATCGAAAGCTCGCTACCACAAATTAGTTATCATGACTGATGCCGATGTCGACGGCGCGCATATCCGTACATTGCTGCTGACTCTTTTTTATCGTTACATGCGTCCTATTGTTGAAGCTGGATACGTCTATATTGCTCAGCCACCTTTATACGGGGTAAAACAAGGGAAGAATATTACGTATGTACAACCAGGAAAAAATGCAGAAGAAGAGTTGAAACAAGTCGTTGCTTCACTTCCTGCCTCACCAAAACCAAGCGTTCAGCGTTATAAAGGACTTGGAGAAATGGATGATCATCAACTATGGGAAACAACTATGGACCCAAGCAATCGGATGATGGCCCGCGTCAGTGTGGACGATGCTATTGCAGCAGATCAGATATTTGAAATGTTGATGGGGGATCGAGTAGAACCCCGTCGTGCATTCATCGAGGAAAATGCACACTATGTGAAGAACTTAGATATTTAATCATGAAGGAGGAAAAAGAATGAGTGAAGAAATCAGAGAAAACATCCATGATGTCAATCTAACCAGCGAAATGAAAGACTCCTTCATCGATTATGCGATGAGTGTTATTGTCGCACGTGCACTTCCTGATGTCAGAGATGGTCTGAAACCCGTTCATCGCCGTATTTTATACGGCATGAACGAATTAGGTGTAACACCGGATAAAGCCCATAAAAAATCTGCCAGAATCGTCGGAGATGTCATGGGTAAATACCATCCTCATGGAGACAGTGCGATCTATGAGTCAATGGTACGGATGGCACAGCCATTCAGCTACCGTTATATGCTAGTGGATGGTCATGGAAACTTTGGTTCTGTTGACGGTGACGGTGCCGCCGCTATGCGTTATACCGAAGCACGGATGAGCAAAATCGCTACAGAAATGCTGCGTGATATCAATAAGAACACTGTTGATTTCCAAAGCAACTATGATGATACAGAAAAAGAACCAGTTGTACTACCTGCTCGCTTCCCGAATCTTTTAGTGAACGGAACAACGGGGATCGCCGTAGGTATGGCCACGAATATCCCACCTCATAACTTGTCTGAGGTAGTAGCGGCTATCGATTTGCTGATGGATAATCCTGATGTGACGACCAATGAATTGATGGAAGTATTACCTGGACCAGATTTTCCAACAGGTGGTTTGGTTATGGGAAAATCAGGAATCCGAAGAGCGTATGAAACAGGTAAGGGTTCTATTACCGTACGTGCAAAAGTTGAGATTACTGAGATGCCAAATGGTAAAGAACGGATCATCGTGACAGAATTGCCTTATATGGTCAATAAAGCAAAATTGATCGAACGGATTTCTGAACTGCACAGAGACAAGCGTATCGAAGGGATCACAGATTTGCGGGACGAATCTTCCCGTGAAGGTATGCGGATCGTCATTGACATCCGTCGTGACGCCAGCGCATCTGTTATCTTGAATAACTTATATAAATTGACATCCTTGCAAAATTCATTTGGATTCAATATGTTGGCGATCGAAAAAGGTGTGCCGAAAGTTTTGAGCTTGAAACAAATTCTTGAAAACTATATCGAACATCAGCGCGAAGTCATCACAAGACGGACAGTCTTTGAAAAAGAAAAAGCAGAAGCAAGGGCACACATTTTAGAAGGTTTGCGTATTGCTTTGGATCATATCGATGAAATCATTGCGATTATCCGCGGGTCTAAATCAGATGACGAAGCAAAAGCGACGATGATCGAACGGTTCGATTTATCCGATCGCCAGTCTCAAGCTATTTTAGATATGCGTTTACGCCGATTGACCGGTTTGGAACGGGAAAAAATCGAAAATGAATACCAAGAACTCTTAAAACTGATTGAAGATTTAACTGACATTCTGGCAAGACCAGAACGTGTTACAGAAATCATCAAGAATGAATTAGCAGACTTGAATCAACGATTTGGTGATAAACGACGCACAGAATTACTAGTCGGTGAGGTCTTAAGTCTGGAAGATGAAGATTTAATCGAAGAAGAAGAAATCGTTATTACATTGACAAACAATGGTTACATCAAACGTTTGGCAAATAATGAATTCAGAGCTCAACGAAGGGGTGGACGTGGTGTCCAAGGAATGGGTATCCACAATGACGACTTCGTCAAAAATCTGGTTTCTTGTTCTACCCATGATACATTGTTATTCTTTACGAATAACGGAAAAGTGTATCGGGCAAAAGGATACGAAATTCCAGAATACGGGCGCACAGCCAAAGGAATACCAATTATCAATTTACTAGGTATCGATTCGAGTGAAAGCATCCAGGCAATCATTGCGGTGACGGGAGAAGCAGAAGAAGGCCACTATCTCTTCTTTACGACGCGTCAAGGTACAGTAAAACGTACTTCTGTCACTGCTTTTGCTAACATCCGAAGTAATGGTCTGATCGCAATTGGTTTGAAAGAAGACGATGAGCTCGTCAATGTGCTACTGACAGATGGTCAATCTAATATCATTATTGGAACACATAACGGCTACTCTGTCACTTTCAAAGAAGAAGCAGTCCGCGATATGGGACGTACAGCTTCCGGGGTTAGAGGAATACGCCTGCGTGAGGAAGATTATGTCGTTGGGGCAGCCTTAATGAAGGAAGATCAAGAAGTATTAGTGATCACAGAAAAAGGTTACGGAAAACGGACAAAAGTATCGGAATATCCAGTGAAAGGCCGCGGAGGTAAAGGGATCAAAACGGCGAACATCACTGAAAAAAATGGTCCACTAGCTGGATTGACCACTGTTTCTGGAGATGAAGACATCATGCTGATTACAGATAAAGGTGTCATTATCCGTTTCAACGTATCGACTGTTTCTCAAACTGGACGTTCAACATTAGGCGTACGTTTGATGAAGATGGAAGCTGATACGAAAGTTGTCACGATGGCAGCAGTCGAACCAGAAGCTGCAGAACAAACAGTTGAAGAACAAGGATCAGAAGAATAGCCATCAAGACTAATTGTGTAAGCTAGCAAGAATGACCGATTAAAAAATCTGGTTATTCCTGCTGGCTTTTTTGATTAGTTGAATTTCTCTTAAAATATTCGAAACTGTTCATTCTGTATTGCTTTTGACCAAAATAGAGTGTATAATCAGAGCTTGTGAGTAGTCTAATTAATTAGATAACTCTCCTTGCTCTTAGGAACCTAAGAGCCGAAAGTCCACAGGGAGGTGAATATCAATGGAAAACACGAAATATGAAATCATGTACATTATTCGTCCAAACATTGATGAAGAAGCAAAAACTGCTTTAATCGAACGTTTCGATGCAATCTTGAAAGATAACGGAGCAGAAGTTATCGAATCAAAAGATTGGGAAAAACGCCGTTTCGCTTATGAAATGAACGGTTACCGTGAAGGTATCTATCACATCGTTAAAGTATCTTCTCCATCATCAGCAAATGCTGTCAATGAATTTGACCGTCTTGCTAAAATCAACGACGATATCATTCGTCACATGATTGTTAAAGAAGAAGCTTAATTGTTGTTTCATGTGAAACAATAGAAAACGATGAGAGGAGATGACTATTTTGATTAATAATGTTGTATTAGTTGGACGTCTGACGAAAGATCCAGATTTGCGTTACACAGCAAGTGGTACGGCAGTCGCAACATTTACTTTGGCTGTGAATCGTAATTTTACAAACCAAAGCGGCAATCGCGAGGCTGATTTTATCAACTGTGTGATTTGGCGCAAATCAGCAGAAACTTTAGCAAACTATGCTCGTAAAGGAACACTTTTAGGTGTTACTGGACGTATCCAAACTCGTTCTTATGATAATCAGCAAGGACAACGTGTATACGTGACAGAAGTAGTAGCTGACAACTTCCAATTGCTGGAAAGTCGTTCTGCATCTGAAAATCGCCAACAAAGCGGCGGATTCCAAAGTTCTGGTCAATCAGCTGGCGGATTTGGCGGAAACAATAACTCTAATCAAACATCTCAATCATCCAACGGTATGCCTGATTTCGACCGTGATACTTCTGACCCATTCGGCTCAAGTTCAACGATCGACATTTCAGACGATGATTTACCATTCTAAACGAATTTGATAGGAGGGAAATAGAATGGCACAACAAAGAAGAGGCGGACGTAAACGTCGTAAAGTAGACTACATTGCTGCTAACCATATTGAATATATCGATTATAAAGATATCGAATTACTAAAAAGATTTATTTCAGAACGCGGTAAAATCTTGCCACGTCGTGTAACTGGTACAGGCGCTAAAAACCAACGTAAAATTACTGTTGCAATCAAACGCGCTCGTATCATGGGCTTGCTACCTTTCGTTAGCGAAGACTAATAAATCCTAGGAATTGAATGACTGATCCTTTTGATCAGCTATTCAATTCCTTTTTTTCTGTAAAAATAACCTCTATTCGTTTAGTCGCTCGAATGACGAAAGTTATGGTAAAATCAAATTAGTCATA
>OOBX01000697.1_pt1 | contig 12337 bp, 10 predicted proteins | sample 1671021 | NCBI WGS metagenome assembly OOBX01 (sample SAMN06348114, study PRJEB24527) | human gut metagenome | biome: human gut; feature: ankylosing spondylitis patient; material: feces | host: Homo sapiens | place: China | collected 2015-10 | reverse complement strand
AAAAAGAATATTATATTTATAACTATAGTCCAAAGTCCGGAATAGTGGGGCAGTTTTTAGCTGAAACGAATACACATAAGGATTGCTTGGGTCAAGTAAAATTACATAAGAACAAATATAGAATATTTATTTTTATAAAACCCTATTGTAAAATAGATTCAATACAGTTTACCATGGGAACTTTAGAATATAATGAAGTATTCAATTCTCATTTAATTAAAGGAAGTGTCCAGATAAATAATAATAATTGTGTATTTAAAAATGGGTATGTAGAAATAAATATTAAAAATTGTGTAAGCATAGAAGACAATAGAGTGATTATAGAACTGCCAATGAAGATTTTAGGTATAGAAGAATATCGTGTTCTTCTGTTTGACATTGGATTTCCACAAATGGATAGTGAAGTCCAGGGCAATTTATTGATAAAAAAATATTCATCAATAGATGTCAGCAAAAAAGGGTTTGATAATTGTTTTCAATATAGTCCTGAACTATTGACAGCTTTTGTGGAAAATGAATTAAATAGGTAATTGCGACATGGGGGTTGATGTTGGATGCTCAGAAGATGATGATAAGCAGAAACAAGGGATGATGATATTGAGAAAGCCAGAATAGAATGTGGGAGGATAGAAAAAGGGCGCGCTGATAGCTGGGAAAGCAGACCTTTGATTTAGAAACGGAAGGTGATGAATGAAGTGATTTAGGAAATCAAGGGTTTCAGGTTTCGGATATATTGATGCTGTTTGATCTAATCTGCAAGAATGACATCAATCAACTGAATAATACCAGCTAAAAACAGGTCGCTATGGAATGTCTTTTCATTTTGGGTTTTGCGTCTAGCGAGTCCAAAGCTGTCTTTCAAATGATTGGTGGAGCGCTCTATAGCAGTCCGATCTTATAGGTATTCTCCCATTCCGTGGTCCCCCAGAGCATGCCGGAATATGCTCGCAGGTCTTTTTCCGGATAGATATAAACCATTCTCCCACAAAGAGAAGAAGTGCAGGGATTTTTGCAGTGGCAGACACGGTGATATTTTCTAGTGGAAGGCTCCATTTCCCATTTCACCCTTGGATAGCTGAATTTTATAACAACTGACGTTGCCCTTGAGTTTACTGGTACTTTCTGGTTTTAAAGGAAAGGATGGATCGATCATTCGGGCAGCAGGGTATGACGTCCCGATTTACAGAATAATTCTTATTTTACAGCCCGGCCCGTAAATTCAGTGGAATGTAAGCCTTTTGGAAATGCTTACCGCTTCCGTCTGGATCGGTGCCAAAGGTGCTGACGGAAAGAAGTTCCTTATAAAGCGCGACAGAGTCGAACGCAGCATCATCTAAAAAGGTTTGTGGATTGAGAAGCAAAAAAGATCCTGGAAAGTAGGGATAAGCAGCTTTGCGTCATGAACGGATTTATCCTCATCTGGAGAGTTCGATTTCTTTTCGAGAATGATTTCGGGATATTTATCAAAAAAGTCCCTATTATAAAGACTGATATGGCGGACAATCCCCAGACCATTGGTGACGATGCCAAAGTTATAGGTATAGCAGAAATGGCCGTCAATATAGAGCTGTTTAATGTTGGGGTTGGCGGCGGAATGGGAAGGCATGGGGCTATAAGCAGCTTTATAAGGGCCGTAACTGTCATCGAAATGCATAGCTTTTGCCATGCTTCTATACCGGAAGAATCGAAGATGGTCATATTTGCCTTGCAGGAATCAATGGCATGGCAGATTGGTTCAGTAAGGTCAACCAGTCGCTCAAAAACAGCCTGGATATCTTCAAGGAAGTCCTGCTTAAACCGAGTGATTTTAGAAGTATTCGAAACCTTGTCAAAGCTGCAGAATTCACGATGATGTCGTGAATAGCAGAGAAAGATAAGAAGAAGGGGATCGGCGAGGATAGAAAAATCCGCTGGATGATGAGTGCCCACAAAAAGGCATTCAAAGGGTATTTTCGGGTTCTGCCCGTTGATGCATAGAAATGCTTTCAAGGAAGCGGGGACAATTTCATCAAGGTTAATGTTCTGTTGTAAGAGGGACAAGAACTGAGATTTGTTAGATTCATAAATTTCCTGGAAATCTGAAAAAATATCTACCAAAGAAAGTTGATAATATGGTATCATATAGATACAACTCCTTTCAGGTAGATATGGTGAATTGTTACTGGACATCTCAATTTTACCACAAACCTGTGAGGAGTTGTTCTGTTTTGGTAAAGAAAACAGCCTGATTTTATGCAGATTGCGACGTTTCGCAAACGCCTAAAAATGAATTAAATAAGGAGATAATTGTCATGGTTGATATAGTAGTTACAATTTCGCCGTTATTAGAGAGAAATGAATTAAATGTAGCAGTGGATCAGTGCACTACAAGTGGAATTAAAAAGATTAGAATTAACGTAGCGAAAATATTCGATGAGGAATCAGAAAAAAAGTTGTTGGACAATATCCTCTTTGTAAAAAAACGAATTAATAATTGCTCTATTTTGCTTGATTGTGCCTATCCAAGGCTCAAATCAAGAATTCACATTGACGGTTTGATAAACATAAAGAAAGATAAAGAATATTTCATTCAGAAGTCTGATAGAATTGCAAAACAAAAAGATACAATTTCTGTAGATAATCTATCGGATGAATTGTTTGTTAATCAGATTCTTTATTATGGAGATGGAGAAGGTGGATTTCAGGTAGTTGATATAGAGCAAAATAAAATATTAGTTCGGAGCATATGTGATTTTACAATTTATGATTCAAAAACGATTACTAATAGTAATCTTTATACAAACGAATCTTATGATTCCTTTATAAATAGATTATGCAATTTAGTTAGACCAGAAGAGGTGGCTTTTTCTTTTGTTGAAGAAAGTAGGGACTTATCCTATCCCTTAGAACTGAAGGATAAGTTCGGTTTTTCTATTGTTTGTAAGATTGAAACAGAGAAAGGTATTCGAAATCTAAAAAGAATAGCAAGTAGAACTGATAAAATTATGATAGGGAGAGGGGATTTAGGCCTATATAGTGATATAACAATGTTATATCAAGAACAAATAGAGATATTTAAAATTGCAAAAAGTTTTAACAAGAACGTTTATGTAGCTACTGATATAATGGAATCTTTAAATCGAAGGTATTTACCATCAAGGGCAGATATTATTGATGCATCCATTTTATATGAAAACGAACCTGAAGGCATAATATTAAATTATTCTATCATATACAACTATAAACTTGCTCGAGTAGTTGAAATATTGAAAAAAATTGAAAAAAATTGTTTAAATAATATTGAGATTAAATAATAAATCCCTAAGACAATATGGAGACCAGTTATGAAAAGTCAAGTATAAATTAACCAGAAATTCAATTTTTCTGTTTCGGGTAAAAAAGGTAACTTTAACAAAACTCCCTAAAAGCCCTTTTTCAAAATCTATCGATTATGGTATACAGACCTCTTATTCGAGGTTAAATTCTATTTCGTCAGTGAGCATCTTCCAGATGACTCTGACAAGCTTGCAGGCACAGTGTCCAAGGGCATTGTAGTGGATTCAGCCTTCAGTTCTCTTGGTATCATAATAAGCCTTGAAAGTAGCGTTGTTTTTAACAACATTGTGAGCTGCATTCATAAGGGCATAGCATAATACTCTGGAACCACGCTTGGACATTCTGGTTCTCTGTGCCTGGAAATTACCAGATTGATGAACCGATGGATCCAGTCCGGCGAAGGCAAGCAGTTTCTTTGGTTCTGAGAAACGGTGTATATCACCAATCTCACCAAGGATCATCCCGCCATTGATGAAACCAATTCCGGGAATGGTCATAATCACAGAGTGGAGGCAGGTGACAAGATTTGCCATTTCAAGCTCTGTGTGAAACAACTGACTATCCAGTAACTCAATCTGATCAATGGTGTGGGTTATCTGAATAGATAAAGAACTGTCATTGACACCGACAGACTTCTGTGCGAGAACTCTTAATTCTCTGGCTTCCTCCTTACCGAAATGGCCGTGGGAAGCAACTTCGAGAAGATGAGCAAGATGGGGCATATGCATAGAAGCAATGGCAGTTGGTGTCGGAGCCTCTTTAAGGAGGGCATAGACAGAATTCTGATGCAGGCCAGATTTGAAGAAATACTGTAGTTCAGGGAAAACCTGATCCACATAAGAAGTCAGCTGTATTTTTAAACGGATACGCTGCTTCACCAGTTTCTAGTGGAATCTGCTGAGCTCTTTGAGTTCAATATAATCCAGATCTTTCAGGGGCATGAATCGTAAGGAGTCCTGCATCATGAGTGTTTTAGCAATAATAAACGTGTCGACTTTATCAGTCTTGGTCTTGCGTACATTATTTTTACGCATAGAAGAAGTCTGAATCAGGTTTAGAACACACACTTTAAAGCCCTTGCTGATAAGAAAGCGAACAAGGTTGTCATCGTAGTGTGCCGTTGACTCAAGACTAATGATGATGCTGTTCTGGTTAAGTGGTGCCAGATTAGAGAGCAGCAGATAGAAGCCATCATAGTCATTTGTGAATTTGAACGGCTCAATGAGTATCTCGCTGTCGGAAGAAACCGCAGTGGCGAAATGGTTAAGCTTGGCAATATCAATGCCGACATAAATCATGAGGTTATACCTCCCTTTCATAAAGTCTGATACCGTGGTATCCATCAGCAATTATCATCGTAGACTTGATTGAAATAAGTACTCAGAGCAAACGTCCGGCAACATCCAGCTAATAAACAATTCAGATAAAAGAGATGGCAATACACTCCTGTTGAGTAGTCAAAGCTATAAACCACGAAACAAAAAAAGAAAGGAAGTATGTTGTTTTTGCTTCTAACAACATCATACAAGGTATTATAATGAACAGTATGAAATTAAGAGTTTGTTTGACAGATGTCTGCAATTTTAAATGTATATATTGCCATCCCTCGGGTGAAGGATGTTCTTCTCAAAATGAAGTTTTATCAGATGAAGAATTATATAATATACTTAATGAATTAGCTCTACTTGGTATTGAAAGCTTTCGGCTGACCGGAGGTGAACCGATGCTGAGAAAGAATTTTTTTAAAACTGTTGAAAAAATCAAAAATATTCCCAACATTAAAAAAATCACTATGGTTACTAATGGTAGTATAATTAGTGAGAAGAATATTGAAGACATTGTTAAATTAAATCTCAAATCGATAACAGTAAGCTTAGATACTTTAGACAAGGAACAATTTAAAAATATAGTTAAGGTAGATTGTTTGGAAAAAGTTATAAATTCCATATGTATACTGAAAAAAAACGGGATAAAAACAAAAATAAATATGGTAGTGACGAAAGATAATGAAGAACAAATATACCCCCTTATAATATTTGCTATAAAAAATAACATTGATATAAAGTTGCTAGATTTATTTGAAAGAGATAGTGAATACTGGAAAAATGAATTTGTCACAATGGATAAGATAGTTGAGGTTCTTAACTTTATATGTGATATCAAATACACACAAAAACAAGATGAGGGGTTTGGTATACCGGAGGATGTATTTGAAGTTAATGACACTAAAATAGTAATAAAAAACAGTTCAAAGGGTACATGCTATTGTCAATATTGCTATAATTGTAATTTATATCCGTGTCAAACAGGAATTGTATCTTTTGTTTTAACACATGATGGTTTATTGAAATTATGCACCTTAAATCAAGAGAAGGTGGTCGATGCCAAGCGATTATTATATCCAGATAAATACGAAAGTGCTATAGCAGACATTAAAGAGTTATTCCGTATATATAATAATTCTCAGTTTCAGGAGTCTGTCTTATGATAAAATTTTGTAGTAAGGCCGATGAGGCTAAAATTCGGGTTGTATTAATAATGGCACAATATAAAAATAAGTGGATTTTTTGTAAGAATAATACTAGATATGAATGCCCAGGTGGGCATGTGGAAAAAAATGAGTATTATTATAATGCTGCGTGTAGGGAACTGGAAGAAGAAACTGGCGCAATTGTATATGATATTAGTTTTTTATCTTTCTTTTCTCTTGTTGGAACTAAAGAATTTGGACAAGAGGAAATATTTGGAGCTTATTATTTTGCAAATGTCTATGAGCTTGGTAGTTTATTATATGAAATTAAAGAAATCGAATTCTTTAATAAACTTCCACTAGAATTAAATTATCCTCAAACTCAAATTGCATTAATAAATGAGTATTATAAAATAATTGAAGAGAAAAGATAATAGATAGTAGTAATTGTCGATTTGTAATTTAATTTGTTGTGATAGATAAAATAAAGAAACTTCAACGGAATCTGCTAGCCTATTTGCAGGGAATACCAATACGAGGCATCATTATATTGAAATCCCAAGATAATAATACTACAGCTATCAAAACTTTTGAAGACTTTATTTTAACAGTTTACGTTGTAATTGATGATTTATATCATCAATTCGCTCTGTCTGAAGTTACTTCCAGATAGCATATTCTGGATGCCGAATTATCTGATCCGGAAATTATCACCATAAGCATTTGGAGTGAGCTGACTGGAATTTATTCAGAAAATGTCTAGTTTTCTTTCGTGAAAAAGAATTACCGCCATCTTTTTTCCCGACCTTTGCAGTCGAAACCGTTTCAACAGGACAAGATGTGCATTATTCCAGACAACAGAGCTGCTGCGTCAGAAAATGATCTCTATTTTCCGATACCATTCATCCAATAGTTTGTGATTGATAGTTTTCCGCTTGCAGTCTGTAAATTTGGAAGAGGACGATACTACCGCTCTTTTCTCGATTATGGTGCGGATTATAGAAAATATCCTTTGAAAAAAGAAACATATTTTGGCTATAAAGTTCATGTCATGATTATTTTGGAAGGATACGTTACCACGTTTGAAATCACACCTGCATCTACGGATGACTGGGAAGGTCTGAGGGATATGGTTGAAGACCAGTCAGGTCTTGTGATTCTTGGAGACAAAGGCTATGTGGGAGAAAACCTTAGAAAGGGAATGTCAGATCAGGGAATCTGCCTTATGGCACCCAAACGTTCAAACAGCAAAGCGAACTGGTCAGTAACCCCCAAACCACTCGCCTTTCACTAAATCCATTTTAGTACCTACTTGAAAAAAACAATAGGTTTTTTCAAGTAGGAGGACTAAATACTATGGATCAGTACACTCATGAAGTTTGTGCAGAGTATTAGAAAAAATCATTCAGGTCTACACTCAGAGACCGGCAGGCTGGTCGGCTAAAAGCAGGATGGATGAGAATGGCATCTGCGAACAAAGCTATTATCACTGGCAGAGACGATTCCGGAAGCAGGCTTAAAATAAAGGGAAACGCCTCAGTTCATGCTGTGGCGGAGAAGACAGAACTAACGTTTGTTGAAATTCCATGCCCCGCTTCTACGGAAGCAAATACACATATGTTTTCCAACAAACCGGCTGCAACAATCCATACTACAGCGTTACAGATTAGTATTTTCAATGAAATCTCTGACGCTCTTTTGAGTCGGATTATCTGGGAGGTATCTCATGTTTGAAGACGCAGAGGGTATTCTCCGTGTTGTTCTTACCTGTGGCACATAAGCTGGAGCGGGATCTGGATGGTGTGAAGAATGCGAACTGTATGATCCATGCAAGAAGTCACTTTGCAAATGCGATTAAGGCAATTGGAAAAAGTAATCCGAAAACAGTCGAAGCATCTATTGCTTATAAAGCACTTGTACGAATTGGAACCATATATGATCTGAATGTCTACTGCTACATGAAGCATTTGCTGACAGAACTGACATGGGCTGTTCGTGCCGATGGAAGTAGATGAAAAAGATTTGGAGCCACTTATGCCATGGATCAAAGATCTCCCGGCTGAGTATTACAAGCGCCGCAATTAAGCGGCGCTGTATTTGGCGTAGAGCGAAGAACTTGACCTTTACACTGGCCGAAACCGGTGCGTCGGTTAATCTTCCAAATACGAAGGCATATAAAAATTGTAATTTCCCAGTTGAGCGAACAGTTACATGCAGAAAGAGTACTAGCCAAAAGTTTCCAGGGTCTGTGCACCAAACTTGTCACCAAAATTTTGTCTGGCATTAATCAGTATTTTCATAAAATCTGTGAACTTGAAAAGATAAAACAGCTTATTTTCTGAAATTAAAAAATTAAGTTCTTTTATTCCAAGGGATTTTTGGGGCTTTTGCAGGAGTTTTAATAATTTAGATTGAATTAGCACAACAGGTTGATTTAGAATATGGGAGGAATTTGAATGCAATTTCAATTAAAGAAAAAAACATATGATTGGAAGGATTTTTTTATTATTCCATTTATGTGCGATGCTTTTTCTACAATAGCACTGGGAATTCAAAAAGTATTAACAGCACTTACGGCTGTATTTCAGGTGGTTGTATTATCAAATTTTATAAATACTTGTAAATTAGCATTAGAAGTTGGTGAAAGTTGGAAACAGACCATAATTTGGTTTGGTTTTCTAGTAATATGCGTGGGTTGGCGACGGATTTCATTTGTTGTAGGAAAAATATTTATTAATCGCTTGAGGGTAAGTGCTGCTGTACAAACAGGTGCGGCTTTTATAGATAAATTATCACGTTTGCATTATAGTGAAATAGAAAGCGAACAAAATTTGAATCTTATAAAAAGAGTTTGTAAAAACCCTGAAAACCAAGTAAGGTTAATGTTGCAACGATCATTAAATGTTGTGTTATATATAATAAGAATTACAGGTGTATTATATATAATTTTTCTAAATGTATGGTGGATTGGGATAATAACAGCATTGATGTGTATTCCTTTAATATTAATATCATTAAAAGGAGGAGAGAGAAATTATAAATCAAAAAAAAATGCTACAGAATATGAAAGAAGATATCAATATTTAGGAGAAGTCTTATCTGGCTATGCATCTGTTAATGAAAGGACACTTTTTGGGTTTTCAGATATAATTAGTGAGGAATGGAAACGGGAATATGAAGAGGCAAGGAAAATTAAATTGAGAGCTAATCGATTAATGGTTCAAAGTGTTCGAGGTGGGAGTGCTATAGTCACTTTTTTTTCACTAGTAATTTCTGTTATGCTTCTTTTTCCAGCAGCCCAAGGGAGCATATCTATAGGGATGTGTGTGGCATTAATATCAGGAATGTATGATTTAGCTAACATGGTGGGAGTCGAGTTAGCAAAGGCAGTCTCCCAATTATCCCAATGTAAAGAATATTTAAAGGATTTGAGTGAATTTTCAAAACTAAAAGAATATGATGGTGGAGATTCTTTACCCTTAACAGAGGGATTTACATTTGAAAGGATAGAGTTTAGAAGTGTTACTTTTTCTTACCCAGGGACTGATGTACCAATTTTAAATAATTGTAGCTTTACAATAACGAAAGGAAACCATTATGCATTTGTAGGAGCAAATGGTGCAGGAAAAACAACAATTATTAAGCTTTTGACAGGGGCGTATGATAATTATGATGGAGAAATATTGGTAAATGGAAAGGAACTGAGACTATATTTGGGAGCAGAAATAAAAGCACTATTCTGTGGAGTTTATCAGGATTTTGCAAAGTATGCTATTTCGGTTGAGGATAATATATTACTTGGAACTATGACAACGAAAAATAAAGAGAATTTGGCAGAAAAATTAACATTTGTACTTGAGCAGGTAGGACTTTTGGAATATGTACAGAAACTACCAATGGGTGTAAAAACTCCCTTGGGAAAAGTTTTAGAGGGAGGTATAGAGCTATCAGGAGGCCAGTGGCAAAGATTGTCTATGGCAAGAGCTATAATTAGCAGTGCACCTGTGCTGATTTTAGATGAACCAACCGCTGCATTAGATCCATTAAATGAGAGCAAGTTATATCAGGAATTTGCAGAAATTTGCCAGGGGAAAACTAGTCTTTTTATAAGCCACAGATTAGGTTCAACAAAATTAGCAAGTACAATTTTTGTATTAAAAGATGGGTATGTTGCAGAAGAAGGAAGTCATGAAGCTTTAATGCAGATAGGTGGTTCTTATGCACATATGTATAATATGCAGAGAAGTTGGTACAAATGATGAAAGAAAAAAACAAAAATTCTGTAAATAATTTTCTTAAGATTTTTAAGCTTGTTTTTAAAAACGAAAAAATCTATTTTATAGCATCTATATTTTTGTGTGGTTTAGTGGGATTACTTACAAGTATGAATGTCTTAATAAAACAAAGATTTTTTGAGAAAATTGAAAGTTTACTGTTGGGTAATAATTTAAGATCAGTTATTGCTACTGGAATCTTTTGGGGATTGTATATGTTGATGACTCTATTGATTCAAGGGGCATCTGATTTAATGATGGACGATTTAGGAATTAGAGGAGGTAGGGTACTTGGAGATCTTATTAATCGCAAGTCTAGTAAAATAGACCCACTGTATTATGAAGATGTTGGGATGCTAAACATGATTCATAAGGCTTATCAGGGAGTAGAACAGTCATCTGCTATAATTCGCATAGGAATTACTTTGATTTCCTATTATATTCCATATTTTTGTTTCTTTGCTATTTATACATATAGGATACATCCTGCACTTTCTCTGATTTTAGTATTGGTTTTACTGCCTACACTTGTAGTACAGCGTTTTCGTTCTAGGAATTATATGCTTTTAGAGAATCAGGTAGCTCCATTACGGCGAAAAATGGATTATTTTAGAGATTGCATTTCAGATCGAGAGTACGCAAGAGAAACTCATCTTTTGGGAGCTACGAAGTATTTTAAGAAGTTGTATAATGACTTCTCTGATTTATTTAAAACATTAGCATGGAAAGCAGAACGTAAAAATTCACTGATTGAGTTAGCTTTAAGAGCAGTAGGCTTAGTTGCCTATGTTATAATATTGTTATTAATGTTTACCTTTACAAAAGAAGGGATTTTAAGTGTTGCCGCTTTCGCGGCTATTCTAACCTCTATAGATCAATTGTTTAGCTTTATGGATTATGTAGGAAATAATATTGGTGATATTTCTAGTATGACTCCTTTTGCTATTAATGTTATAAATTTTTTGTGTCTACCTGAAAAGGGGGGAGAAAAAGTAAAGATTGATAATACAAGTATAGTATTTGATAAGGTATCCTTTTGTTACCCTTGCAGTAGAACTTTTGCTTTAAAACAAGTTTCATTTTCTATTAAAGAGGGAGAAACTGTGGCAATTGTTGGGGAAAATGGTGCTGGAAAATCGACCATAGCAAAGCTGATTTTAGGCATATTTGTTCCAACTACGGGGAATGTATATATTGGAAATCATAGTACTCGTGATTTTTCAGGAGAATCTGTTTATGAAAAATCTTCAGCGGTATTTCAAAATTTTCAGAGGTATAAAATGACATTGAAACAGAATGTTGCTATAAGTGATTTAACGATGGAAAACAGCCAAACTCAAATTTCAGAAAGCTTACGATGCATGGATATAAAGGTCGATGATTATACAGTATATCCTGATGGTTTGGACTCTTTATTATCTAAGGAATTCGGTGGAACTGATCTTTCAGGAGGACAGTGGCAAAGAATTGCTATTGCACGGGGAATGTATAGACGGCATAAAATTATTGTTTTAGATGAGCCTACTGCTGCGATTGATCCATTAGAAGAATCCAAAATATATAAGCAATTTGCAGAAATATCCAAAGGAAAGACATCTATTATCATAACACACAGAATAGGATCAGCACGTATTGCAGATAAAATTATTGTTATGGACAAGGGAACTATAGTGGGATATGGAAATCATGAAGAATTAATCAAAGAAAATAAGCTTTATAGGACTATGTTTAATAGCCAAGCACAATGGTATCAGTGAATAAATGTACTATAGCAATCCAAAATAATATTGTACACACTTGAACAAATGGGTTATGATAAAGTCAAGAGGAGATTATTATTTTGCACAATTGAAGCACGTAAACTACTTATCGAGGCCTAGAATAAAACTCACAATGCAAAGGAAGATTTCCCTACATGATTCATTTAGAATATGACGATGGCTGTGACATGGCAGGAGATTTAACGTACTATACCAAGCACGATTATTTCTTCCTTTATTAGTCATGTGAGGAGAGTATGAGCAATCCCAACATGGTTTCAGACTGTATACGCAAAAATCCCCGTAGCTTTCGCTGCGAGGATTTTTTTTGGCTCTTTGTCAAGAGCTGGGGTAATTTATTTTTGAGGCACAGGAACATTGCTCCTGTGTCTCTTTATGTTAGGGATAGAAAGATTCGATTCCTGAAATTTTCAAAGTTCCGATATCCAAAGGCGTTTCGTTTGTAAGCGCAAAATATTGCTACGCTGCCCATGAATCACGCTTGCACCAAAATGATA
>OOBX01000676.1_pt1 | contig 12900 bp, 9 predicted proteins | sample 1671021 | NCBI WGS metagenome assembly OOBX01 (sample SAMN06348114, study PRJEB24527) | human gut metagenome | biome: human gut; feature: ankylosing spondylitis patient; material: feces | host: Homo sapiens | place: China | collected 2015-10 | reverse complement strand
ACTCCAGTATAAGGTTCTGTTTGTTGGTAGGTTAACACACCCTAAGCGCCCCGAATTGTTAGCGAATGTAATATCGAAAAAGCCCCAGTATAGCCTCCATATCGTAGGAGGGGGGGAAAGGTTAGAATCATTGAAGAAACAATTCAGTGAATGTGAAAATATTCATTTTTTGGGTGAGGTCAATAATTTTTATAACTATCATGAGTATGATTTATTTTCACTGATATCCGATAGTGAAGGTTTGCCTATGTCAGGCCTTGAGGCTCACACAGCTGCAATACCACTCCTGTTAAGTGATGTGGGCGGATGTTTTGAATTAATTGAGGGTAATGGGTTACTTGTGGAAAATACTGAAGACGACATTGGATATAAATTGGATAAAATATTCGATGACTATGAAAATTATCGGGAACAGGCAATTCGTGCCTCCGGGAAATTTGTTATCGAGAACTATGCTTCAGCATATAAAAGCATTATTTTAGGTTGAGTATTTTTAAGAACAGGAAATGTAAAATGGCTAAAGTCGCTCTCATTACTGGCATAACCGGACAAGACGGTTCTTACCTGGCAGAGTTTCTGCTGGAAAAAGGTTACGAGGTGCATGGTATTAAGCGTCGTGCATCGTCATTCAACACCGAGCGCGTGGATCACATTTATCAGGATCCGCACACCTGCAACCCGAAATTCCATCTGCATTATGGCGACCTGAGTGATACCTCCAACCTGACGCGTATTTTGCGTGAAGTGCAGCCGGATGAAGTGTACAACCTGGGCGCAATGAGCCACGTTGCGGTTTCTTTTGAGTCACCGGAATATACCGCTGACGTCGATGCGATGGGTACGCTGCGCCTGCTGGAGGCGATCCGCTTCCTCGGTCTGGAAAAGAAAACCCGTTTCTATCAGGCTTCCACCTCTGAACTGTACGGTCTGGTGCAGGAAATTCCGCAGAAAGAGACCACGCCGTTCTACCCGCGATCTCCGTATGCGGTCGCCAAACTGTACGCCTACTGGATCACCGTTAACTACCGCGAATCCTACGGCATGTACGCCTGCAACGGTATTCTCTTTAACCATGAATCCCCGCGCCGCGGCGAAACTTTCGTTACCCGCAAAATCACCCGCGCAATCGCCAACATCGCCCAGGGGCTGGAATCGTGCCTGTACCTCGGCAATATGGATTCCCTGCGTGACTGGGGCCATGCCAAAGACTACGTAAAAATGCAGTGGATGATGCTGCAACAGGAACAGCCGGAAGATTTCGTCATTGCTACCGGCGTTCAGTACTCCGTGCGTCAGTTCGTGGAAATGGCGGCGGAGCGAGTCGGTATCAAACTGCGTTTTGAAGGCACAGGTGTAGATGAGAAGGGGATAGTGGTTTCTGTTAATGGTGAGGATGCTCCAGCAGTTAAACCTGGAGATGTAATCGTTAAGGTTGATCCGCGTTACTTCCGTCCGGCTGAAGTTGAAACGCTGCTCGGTGACCCGACCAAAGCGCACGAAAAACTGGGCTGGAAACCGGAAATCACCCTCAGAGAGATGGTGTCTGAAATGGTGGCTAATGACCTCGAAGCGGCGAAAAAACACTCTCTGCTGAAATCTCACGGCTACGACGTGGCGATCGCGCTGGAGTCATAAGCATGAGTAAACAACGCATTTTTATCGCTGGCCATCGCGGAATGGTCGGTTCCGCCATCAGGCGACAGCTCGAACAGCGCGGTGATGTGGAGCTGGTATTACGCACCCGCGATGAACTGAACCTGCTGGACAGCCGCGCGGTGCATGATTTCTTTGCCAGCGAAAGCATTGACCAGGTCTATCTGGCGGCGGCGAAAGTGGGCGGCATTGTTGCCAACAACACCTATCCGGCGGATTTCATCTATCAGAACATGATGATTGAGAGCAACATCATTCACGCCGCGCATCAGAACGACGTGAACAAACTGCTGTTTCTCGGATCGTCCTGTATCTACCCGAAACTGGCAAAACAGCCGATGGCAGAAAGCGAGTTATTGCAGGGTACGCTGGAGCCGACCAACGAGCCTTACGCCATTGCCAAAATCGCCGGGATCAAACTGTGCGAATCTTACAACCGCCAGTACGGACGCGATTACCGCTCGGTCATGCCGACCAACCTGTACGGGCCGCACGACAACTTCCATCCGAGTAACTCGCATGTGATCCCAGCATTGCTGCGTCGCTTCCACGAGGCGACGGCACAGAATGCGCCGGACGTGGTGGTGTGGGGCAGCGGTACGCCGATGCGCGAATTTCTGCACGTCGATGATATGGCGGCGGCGAGCATTCATGTGATGGAGCTGGCGCACGAAGTCTGGCTGGAGAACACCCAGCCGATGTTGTCGCACATTAACGTCGGCACGGGCGTTGACTGCACTATCCGCGAGCTGGCGCAAACCATCGCCAAAGTGGTGGGTTACAAAGGTCGGGTGGTTTTTGATGCCAGCAAACCGGATGGCACACCGCGCAAACTGCTGGATGTGACGCGCCTGCATCAGCTTGGCTGGTATCACGAAATCTCACTGGAAGCGGGGCTTGCCAGCACTTACCAGTGGTTCCTTGAGAATCAAGACCGCTTTCGGGGGTAATGATGTTTTTACGTCAGGAAGACTTTGCCACGGTAGTGCGCTCCACTCCGCTTGTCTCTCTCGACTTTATTGTTGAGAACAGTCGCGGCGAGTTTCTGCTTGGCAAAAGAACCAACCGCCCGGCGCAGGGTTACTGGTTTGTGCCGGGAGGGCGCGTGCAGAAAGACGAAACGCTGGAAGCCGCATTTGAGCGGCTGACGATGGCGGAACTGGGGCTGCGTCTGCCGATAACAGCAGGCCAGTTTTACGGTGTCTGGCAGCACTTTTATGACGATAACTTCTCTGGCACGGATTTCACCACGCACTATGTGGTGCTCGGTTTTCGCTTCAGAGTCGCGGAAGAAGATCTGTTACTGCCGGATGAGCAGCATGACGATTACCGCTGGCTGACGCCGGACGCGTTGCTCGCCAGTGACAATGTTCACGCTAACAGCCGCGCCTATTTTCTCGCTGAGAAGCGTGCCGGAGTTCCCGGATTATGAAAATACTGGTCTACGGCATTAACTACTCGCCGGAGTTAACCGGCATCGGCAAATACACCGGAGAGATGGTGGAATGGCTTGCGGCACAAGGTCATGAGGTGCGGGTCATAACCGCACCGCCTTACTACCCGCAGTGGCAGGTGGGCGAGAACTATTCCGCCTGGCGCTACAAACGAGAAGAGGGGGCCGCCACGGTGTGGCGCTGCCCGCTGTACGTGCCAAAACAGCCGAGCACCCTGAAACGCTTGTTGCATCTCGGCAGTTTTGCCGTCAGCAGTTTTTTCCCGTTGATGGCGCAACGTCGCTGGAAGCCGGATCGCATTATCGGCGTGGTGCCAACGCTGTTTTGCACGCCGGGAATGCGCCTGCTGGCGAAACTCTCTGGCGCGCGTACCGTGCTGCATATTCAGGATTACGAAGTGGACGCCATGCTGGGGCTGGGCCTTGCCGGAAAAGGCAAAGGCGGCAAAGTGGCACAGCTGGCAACGGCGTTCGAACGTAGCGGACTGCATAACGTCGATAACGTCTCCACGATTTCGCGTTCGATGATGAATAAAGCCATCGAAAAAGGCGTGGCGGCAGAAAACGTCATCTTCTTTCCCAACTGGTCAGAAATTGCCCGTTTTCAGCATGTCGCAGATGTCGATGTTGATGCCCTTCGTAACCAGCTTGGCCTGCCGGATAACAAAAAAATCATTCTTTACTCCGGCAATATTGGTGAAAAGCAGGGGCTGGAAAACGTTATTGAAGCTGCCGATCGCCTGCGCGATGAACCGCTTATTTTTGCCATTGTCGGGCAGGGCGGCGGCAAAGCGCGGCTGGAAAAAATGGCGCAGCAGCGTGGACTGCGCAACATGCAATTTTTCCCGCTGCAATCGTATGACGCTTTACCCGCACTGCTGAAGATGGGCGATTGCCATCTGGTGGTGCAAAAACGCGGCGCGGCAGATGCCGTATTGCCGTCGAAACTGACCAATATTCTGGCGGTAGGCGGTAACGCGGTGATTACCGCAGAGGCCCACACAGAACTGGGGCAGCTTTGCGAAACCTTTCCGGGCATTGCGGTTTGCGTAGAGCCGGAATCGGTCGAGGCGCTGGTGGCGGGGATTTGCCAGGCGCTCCTGCTGCCCAAACACAACACGGTGGCACGTGAATATGCCGAACGCACGCTCGATAAAGAGAACGTGTTACGTCAATTTATAAATGATATTCGGGGATAATTATGGCGCAGTCGAAACTCTATCCAGTTGTGATGGCAGGTGGCTCCGGTAGCCGCTTATGGCCGCTTTCCCGCGTACTTTATCCCAAGCAGTTTTTATGCCTGAAAGGCGATCTCACCATGCTGCAAACCACCATCTGCCGCCTGAACGGCGTGGAGTGCGAAAGCCCTGTGGTGATTTGCAATGAGCAGCACCGCTTTATTGTCGCGGAACAGCTGCGTCAACTGAACAAACTCACCGAGAACATTATTCTCGAACCGGCAGGGCGTAACACTGCACCCGCCATTGCGCTGGCGGCGCTGGCGGCAAAACGTCATAGCCCGGAGAGCGACCCGTTAATGCTGGTGCTGGCGGCGGATCATGTGATTGCCGATGAAGACGCGTTCCGTGCCGCCGTGCGTAATGCTATGCCATATGCCGAAGCGGGCAAGCTGGTGACCTTCGGCATTGTGCCGGATCTACCTGAAACCGGATATGGCTATATTCGTCGCGGTGAAGTGTCTGCGGGTGAGCAGGATACGGTGGCCTTTGAAGTGGCGCAGTTTGTCGAAAAACCAAATCTGGAAACCGCGCAGGCCTATGTAGCAAGCGGCGAATATTACTGGAACAGCGGTATGTTCCTGTTCCGTGCCGGACGCTATCTCGAAGAACTGAAAAAATATCGCCCGGATATCCTCGATGCCTGCGAAAAAGCGATGAGCGCCGTCGATCTGGATCTCGATTTTATTCGCGTGGATGAAGAAGCCTTTCTGGCCTGCCCGGAAGAGTCGGTGGATTACGCGGTCATGGAACGTACGGCAGATGCCGTTGTGGTGCCGATGGATGCGGGCTGGAGCGATGTCGGTTCCTGGTCTTCATTATGGGAGATCAGCGCCCACACCGCCGAGGGCAACGTTTGCCACGGCGATGTGATTAATCACAAAACTGAAAACAGCTATGTGTATGCCGAATCTGGCCTGGTCACCACCGTCGGGGTGAAAGATTTGGTGGTAGTGCAGACCAAAGATGCAGTGCTGATTGCCGACCGTAACGCGGTGCAGGATGTGAAAAAAGTGGTCGAGCAGATCAAAGCCGACGGTCGCCATGAGCATCGGGTGCATCGTGAAGTGTATCGTCCGTGGGGCAAATATGACTCTATTGATGCGGGCGACCGCTACCAGGTGAAACGCATCACCGTGAAACCGGGCGAGGGCTTGTCGGTACAGATGCATCATCACCGCGCGGAACACTGGGTGGTGGTCGCAGGAACGGCAAAAGTCACTATTGACGGTGATATCAAACTGCTTGGTGAAAACGAGTCCATTTATATTCCGCTGGGGGCGACACATTGCCTGGAAAACCCGGGGAAAATTCCGCTCGATTTAATTGAAGTGCGCTCCGGCTCTTATCTCGAAGAGGATGATGTGGTGCGCTTCGCGGATCGCTACGGGCGGGTGTAGTAGTTGAATAATCAACCGGATTAATTCTCTGGTAAATAACGACAAAAACAAAATTGGCCGCTTCGGTCAGGGCCAACTATTGCCTGAAAAAGGGTAACGACATGAAAAAATTAACCTGCTTTAAAGCCTATGATATTCGCGGGAAATTAGGCGAAGAACTGAATGAAGATATTGCCTGGCGCATTGGTCGCGCTTATGGCGAATTTCTCAAACCGAAAACCATTGTGTTAGGCGGTGATGTCCGCCTCACCAGCGAAACCTTAAAACTGGCGCTGGCGAAAGGTTTACAGGATGCGGGCGTCGATGTGCTGGATATTGGTATGTCCGGCACCGAAGAGATCTATTTCGCCACGTTCCATCTCGGCGTGGATGGCGGCATTGAAGTTACCGCCAGCCATAATCCGATGGATTACAACGGCATGAAGCTGGTGCGCGAAGGGGCTCGCCCGATCAGCGGTGATACCGGACTGCGCGATGTCCAGCGTCTGGCAGAAGCCAACGACTTCCCTCCCGTTGATGAAACCAAACGCGGTCGCTATCAGCAAATCAATCTGCGTGACGCTTACGTTGATCACCTGTTCGGTTATATCAACGTCAAAAACCTTACTCCGCTGAAACTTGTGATCAACTCCGGGAACGGCGCGGCGGGTCCGGTAGTTGACGCCATCGAAGCCCGCTTTAAAGCCCTCGGCGCACCGGTGGAGTTAATCAAAGTGCATAACACGCCGGACGGCAATTTCCCCAACGGTATTCCTAACCCGCTGCTGCCGGAATGCCGCGACGACACCCGCAATGCGGTCATCAAACACGGCGCGGATATGGGCATTGCTTTTGATGGCGATTTTGACCGCTGTTTCCTGTTTGACGAAAAAGGGCAGTTTATCGAGGGCTACTACATTGTCGGCCTGCTGGCAGAAGCGTTCCTCGAAAAAAATCCCGGCGCGAAGATCATCCACGATCCGCGTCTAATTTGGAACACCGTTGATGTGGTGAGTGCCGCAGGTGGCACCCCGGTAATGTCGAAAACCGGACACGCCTTTATTAAAGAACGTATGCGCAAGGAAGACGCCATCTACGGTGGCGAAATGAGCGCCCACCATTACTTCCGTGATTTCGCTTACTGCGACAGCGGCATGATCCCGTGGCTGCTGGTCGCCGAACTGGTATGCCTGAAAGGAAAAACGCTGGGCGAACTGGTACGCGACCGGATGGCGGCGTTTCCGGCAAGCGGTGAGATCAACAGCAAACTGGCGCAACCCGTTGAGGCGATTAACCGCGTGGAACAGCATTTTAGCCGTGAGGCGCTGGCGGTGGATCGCACCGATGGCATCAGCATGACCTTTGCCGACTGGCGCTTTAACCTGCGTTCCTCCAACACCGAACCGGTGGTGCGGTTGAATGTGGAATCGCGCGGTGATGTGCCGCTAATGGAAGCGCGAACGCGAACTCTGCTGACGTTGCTGAACGAGTAATGTCGGATCTTCCCTTACCCCACTGCGGGTAAGGGGCTAATAACAGGAACAACGATGACAAATCTAAAAAAGCGCGAGCGAGCGAAAACCAATGCATCGTTAATCTCTATGGTGCAACGCTTTTCAGATATCACCATCATGTTTGCCGGACTATGGCTGGTTTGCGAAGTGAGCGGCCTGTCATTCCTCTACATGCACCTGTTGGTGGCGCTGATTACGCTGGTGGTGTTCCAGATGCTGGGTGGCATCACCGATTTTTATCGCTCATGGCGCGGTGTTCGGGCAGCGACAGAATTTGCCCTGCTGCTACAAAACTGGACCTTAAGCGTGATTTTCAGCGCCGGACTGGTGGCGTTCAACAATGATTTCGATACGCAACTGAAAATCTGGCTGGCGTGGTATGGGCTGACCAGCATCGGACTGGTGGTTTGCCGTTCATGTATTCGCATTGGGGCGGGCTGGCTGCGTAATCATGGCTATAACAAGCGGATGGTCGCGGTGGCGGGGGATTTAGCCGCCGGACAAATGCTGATGGAGAGCTTCCGTAATCAGCCGTGGTTAGGGTTTGAAGTGGTGGGCGTTTACCACGACCCGAAACCGGGCGGCGTTTCTAACGACTGGGCGGGCAATCTGCAACAACTGGTCGAGGATGCGAAAGCGGGCAAGATTCATAACGTCTATATCGCGATGCAAATGTGCGACGGCGCACGAGTGAAAAAACTGGTCCATCAACTGGCGGATACCACCTGTTCGGTGCTGCTGATCCCCGATGTCTTTACCTTCAACATTCTCCATTCCCGTCTCGAAGAGATGAACGGTGTTCCGGTGGTGCCGCTTTACGACACGCCGCTTTCCGGGGTTAACCGCCTGCTCAAACGTGCGGAAGATATTGTGCTGGCGACGCTTATTCTGCTGCTGATCTCCCCGGTGCTGTGCTGTATTGCTCTGGCGGTAAAACTCAGTTCACCAGGGCCGGTTATTTTTCGCCAGACTCGCTACGGCATGGATGGCAAACCGATCAAAGTGTGGAAGTTCCGTTCGATGAAAGTGATGGAGAACGACAAAGTGGTGACCCAGGCGACGCAGAACGATCCGCGCGTCACCAAAGTGGGGAACTTTCTGCGCCGCACCTCGCTGGATGAATTGCCGCAGTTTATCAATGTGCTGACCGGGGGGATGTCGATTGTCGGTCCACGTCCACACGCGGTGGCGCATAACGAACAGTATCGCCAGCTCATTGAAGGCTACATGCTGCGCCATAAGGTGAAACCGGGCATTACCGGCTGGGCGCAGATTAATGGCTGGCGTGGCGAAACCGACACGCTGGAGAAAATGGAAAAACGCGTCGAGTTCGACCTTGAGTACATCCGCGAATGGAGCGTCTGGTTCGATATCAAAATCGTTTTCCTGACGGTATTCAAGGGTTTCGTTAACAAAGCGGCATATTGATATGAGCTTACGTGAAAAAACCATCAGCGGCGCGAAGTGGTCGGCGATTGCCACGGTGATCATCATCGGCCTCGGGCTGGTGCAGATGACCGTGCTGGCGCGGATTATCGACAACCACCAGTTCGGTTTGCTTACCGTGTCGCTGGTGATCATCGCGCTGGCAGATACGCTTTCTGACTTCGGCATCGCTAACTCGATTATTCAGCGAAAAGAAATCAGCCACCTTGAACTCACCACGCTGTACTGGCTGAACGTCGGGCTGGGGATCGTGGTGTGCGTGGCGGTGTTTTTGTTGAGTGATCTCATCGGCGACGTGCTGAATAACCCGGACCTGGCACCGTTGATTAAAACATTGTCGCTGGCGTTTGTGGTGATCCCCCACGGGCAGCAGTTCCGCGCGTTGATGCAGAAGGAGCTGGAGTTCAACAAAATCGGCATGATCGAAACCAGCGCGGTGCTGGCGGGCTTCACTTTTACGGTGGTTAGCGCCCATTTCTGGCCGCTGGCGATGACCGCGATCCTCGGTTATCTGGTCAATAGTGCGGTAAGAACGCTGCTGTTTGGCTACTTTGGTCGAAAAATTTATTGCCCCGGTCTGCATTTCTCGCTGGCGTCGGTGGCACCAAACTTACGTTTTGGTGCCTGGCTGACGGCGGACAGCATCATCAACTATCTCAATACCAACCTTTCAACGCTGGTGCTGGCGCGTATTCTCGGCGCGGGCGTAGCAGGGGGATACAACCTGGCGTACAACGTGGCCGTTGTGCCGCCGATGAAGCTGAACCCAATCATCACCCGCGTGTTGTTTCCGGCATTTGCCAAAATTCAGGACGACACCGAAAAGCTGCGCGTTAACTTCTACAAGCTGCTGTCGGTGGTGGGGATTATCAACTTTCCGGCGCTGCTGGGGCTGATGGTGGTGTCGAATAACTTTGTACCGCTGGTCTTTGGTGAGAAGTGGAACAGCATTATTCCGGTGCTGCAATTGCTGTGTGTGGTGGGGCTGCTGCGCTCAGTGGGGAACCCGATTGGTTCGCTGCTGATGGCGAAAGCGCGGGTCGATATCAGCTTTAAATTCAACGTATTCAAAACCTTTCTGTTTATTCCGGCGATTGTTATTGGTGGGCAGATGGCGGGCGCAATCGGCGTCACGCTTGGCTTCCTGCTGGTGCAGATTATCAACACCATTCTGAGTTACTTCGTGATGATTAAACCGGTGCTCGGTTCCAGTTATCGTCAGTACATCCTGAGTTTGTGGCTGCCGTTTTATCTCTCGCTGCCGACGCTGGCGGTCAGTTATGCGCTGGGCATTGTGCTGAAAGGGCAACTGGCTCTGGGCATGCTGCTGGCGGTGCAAATAGCCGCGGGCGTGCTGGCGTTTGTGGTGATGATTGTGCTGTCGCGCCATCCGCTGGTGGTGGAAGTGAAGCGTCAGTTTTGTCGCAGCGAAAAAATGAAAATGCTTTTACGGGCGGGGTGAATGGTTGTTTTAGGCTACGGCAATAAAAACAACAACATAACCTCACCTGGCATCAAATTTATGAGGAAAAAATGAAATTACTGATTCTGGGCAACCACACTTGCGGCAACCGCGGCGACAGCGCCATCCTGCGCGGCTTACTTGATGCCATCAACATCCTCAATCCACATGCCGAAGTGGACGTGATGAGCCGCTATCCGGTCAGTTCTTCCTGGCTGCTCAACCGCCCGGTAATGGGCGATCCGCTGTTCCTGCAAATGAAACAACAAAACAGCGCGGCGGGCGTTGTCGGGCGCGTTAAAAAAGTCCTCCGTCGCCGCTACCAGCATCAGGTATTGCTCTCACGCGTCACCGACACTGGCAAGCTGCGTAATATCGCCATCGCCCAGGGATTCACCGACTTCGTGCGCTTGCTGTCAGGTTACGACGCCATTATTCAGGTCGGCGGATCGTTTTTTGTCGATCTCTATGGTGTGCCGCAGTTTGAACACGCACTTTGCACGTTTATGGCGAAAAAGCCGCTGTTTATGATTGGTCACAGCGTCGGTCCCTTCCAGGATGAGCAATTTAACCAACTGGCAAACTACGTTTTTGGTCACTGCGACGCGCTGATCCTGCGCGAATCGGTCAGCCTTGATTTGATGAAACGCAGCAATATCACCACTGCAAAAGTTGAACATGGCGTCGATACCGCGTGGCTGGTCGATCACCACACAGAAGATTTCACCGCCAGCTATGCCGTTCAACACTGGCTGGACGTTGCCGCACAACAGAAAACGGTGGCCATTACCCTGCGCGAACTGGCACCGTTCGACAAACGTCTCGGCACCACTCAACAAGCGTATGAAAAAGCCTTTGCCGGGGTGGTCAATCGCACCCTCGACGAAGGGTATCAGGTCATTGCGCTCTCCACTTGTACGGGCATCGACAGCTATAACAAAGACGACCGCATGGTGGCGCTCAACCTGCGCCAGCACATCAGCGATCCTGCCCGTTACCACGTAGTGATGGATGAACTCAATGATCTGGAAATGGGCAAAATTCTTGGAGCCTGTCAACTCACCGTCGGTACGCGTCTGCACTCAGCCATTATCTCGATGAATTTCTCCACTCCGGCAATTGCCATCAACTACGAACATAAATCCGCCGGGATTATGCAGCAGCTGGGGCTACCAGAGATGGCGATTGATATCCGTCATTTACTGGACGGTAGCCTGCAAGCGATGGTTGCGGATACCTTAGGCCATCTTCCGGCGCTGAACGCACGACTTAGCGAAGCCGTCAGTCGCGAACGTCAGATGGGAATGCGGATGGTGCAATCTGTGCTTGAACGCATTGGGGAGGCGAAATGAAGGTCGGCTTCTTTTTACTGAAATTTCCGCTGTCGTCGGAAACCTTCGTTCTTAACCAAATCACTGCGTTTATTGATATGGGCTTTGAAGTGGAGATTGTCGCGCTGCAAAAAGGCGACACCCAGAACACCCACGCGGCATGGACGAAATACAACCTTGCCGCCAGAACCCGCTGGTTACAGGACGAACCTACGGGCAAAGTGGCGAAACTGCGCCACCGCGCCAGCCAGACCTTACGCGGCATTCATCGTAAAAATACCTGGCAGGCGCTCAACCTCAAACGCTATGGCGCAGAGTCGCGGAACCTGATTTTGTCTGCCATTTGCGGCCAGGTCTCAACACCATTTTATGCCGATGTCTTTATCGCTCATTTTGGCCCTGCGGGGGTAACCGCAGCAAAACTACGGGAACTGGGTGTCATACGCGGCAAAATCGCTACTATCTTCCACGGCATTGATATCTCCAGTCGGGAAGTGCTCAACCACTACACTCCCGAATATCAGCAACTGTTCCGCCGTGGCGACCTGATGCTACCGATCAGCGATCTGTGGGCCGGAAGGCTGCAAAAAATGGGATGCCCGAGGGAAAAAATCGCCGTATCGCGCATGGGCGTGGACATGACGCGCTTTAGTCCGCGTCCGGTGAAAGCGCCCGCAACGCCGCTGGAAATCATTTCCGTTGCACGCTTAACCGAGAAAAAAGGCCTGCATGTGGCGATCGAAGCCTGCCGTCAGTTGAAAGAGCAGGGCGTGGCATTTCGCTATCGCATCCTCGGCATTGGCCCGTGGGAACGACGCCTGCGCACCCTTATCGAACAATATCAACTGGAAGATGTGGTAGAGATGCCGGGCTTTAAACCGAGCCATGAAGTGAAAGCGATGCTCGACGACGCGGATGTCTTCCTGTTGCCATCGGTTACAGGTGCGGATGGTGATATGGAAGGCATTCCGGTGGCGCTAATGGAAGCGATGGCGGTCGGCATTCCGGTGGTTTCTACTCTGCATAGCGGAATACCGGAACTGGTGGAGGCTGACAAATCCGGCTGGCTGGTGCCTGAGAACGATGCCCGTGCACTGGCGCAACGACTGGCGGCGTTTAGCCAACTGGACACCGACGAACTGGCACCGGTCGTCAAACGTGCGCGCGAAAAAGTCGAACACGATTTTAACCAGCAGGTGATCAATCGAGAACTCGCCAGCTTGCTGCAGGCTTTATAGAGGAGAACGTATGCCATTTAAAAAACTCTCCCGACGCACCTTCCTGACAGCAAGCTCGGCGCTTGCCTTCCTCCATACCCCTTTTGCCCGTGCAATTCCCGCCCGACAAAGCGTTAACATTAACGACTACAACCCACACGACTGGATCGCCTCATTTAAACAAGCCTTCAGCGAAGGGCAAACGGT
>OOBX01000675.1_pt1 | contig 12928 bp, 13 predicted proteins | sample 1671021 | NCBI WGS metagenome assembly OOBX01 (sample SAMN06348114, study PRJEB24527) | human gut metagenome | biome: human gut; feature: ankylosing spondylitis patient; material: feces | host: Homo sapiens | place: China | collected 2015-10 | reverse complement strand
TAAATACTAAAAGTAATTCTTCTGTCACACACAAAGCTATTGCTGCACTTATTATAACATGTCAATGTGCATATGAAAATCTAAAAAGGGCAGCTGCCTATATTGACAACTGCCCTCACCGTTTCCTAATGGTTTGTTTTTATTTTCTTTTTCTGTAAAGACAACACGAAGTATATAACCATCTTCATAAACTTCTTCCGGCGTAAATGATGTGCCTGTTAATGCAACTTCTTTCATACTGTTTTCCATAAAACTTGTGCTCAACCGCTTCATTTTAGGCATAGAAAAAGCAGCCAATCTTAAAGACTAACTGCTTAATTCCTACACCATATTTCATTTTCATGATTATTCAATTTTCTTTAACTGCTCACTTATATCACGTCCGCCATACATGACAGTAACAATACGCACAACTTTTTCTTCCAAGTAAGGAATATATAAAATCACGAAGTTATCTATCGGAAGAACGCGCATACCTCGGCTGTACCACGGTTCATCTTCATAACGGCGGTATCGTTCCGGCAGTTCATCAAGAGATAGAATAGCGTCCCATAAACGATTGATTTGTCTTTCTGCGTTTTCAGGTGCACTTAAATCAACCGCGATATAAAAAAAGATATTCCTTAAATCCCTGTCGGCTTTTTCTGCTAATTCTACTTCAAATTTCATAAATTAAAATCTTTGCGCATTTCGGCAAACGCCTGTTTTGCGGGCTTTGTTCTTCCTGCCAAAATATCCGCATATCCTTTCTCAAGTTCTGCGTTCAATTCTTCTTCACTAAGCGCTCCCATGCAGACAGGTTTTTCATACGGTAACCGTACTTCAAAAGGAAGTCCTTTTTTTAAGACAATCTGTTTGAAAAACATATCAATCGCATTAGAAGTAGGAATACCAAGTGCAGATAATATCGTTTCTGCCTGTTCCTTTAATTCAGGGTCAATTCTTGCATATACGCTCGCTGATTTTGCCATAATAACAGCTCCTTTCATAGAAATAGTGTTCCTCTTTCTATGCTCATTATACTACATTGTATTGATGTGAGCAATACAATTATGCACCGACAATCTTATTGAACAGTTCCAAAAGCACATCTTTCACACCGGCCGCATTGAATACCAACCCCACCACAATTAAGGCAACGAGCAAGAAACCGATCAGTTTGGAAAATTCTCGCTTAAATCCCAATAAATGAATGCTTTCCTATCTCCTTATTACCTGATTTGTACTTTTCTACTAAAATAATGTCTCCTATTTTACACATATTTCTTTTGAATCTCCATTTTACTGTTTCTTCTTAACAGTAATTTTTCTCTTCCCATTTAATATATCTTCTGACCATTCTACTGGTGTTACATCTTTTAATGCCTCTTCTGAAGAAACAACCTTGGTATTTCTGCTACTGATTTTACTAAAATCTAACCTTCGATATAGATGGATTCATTTGAATTGGATGTCCGATATATACGAAAAAACCTCTATCCTACTGTATCTCAGTAAGACAGAGGTCTGCAACTGCGGATGATGGGACTTGAACCCATACGTAGTCACCTACGCAAGATTTTGAGTCTTGTGCGTCTGCCATTCCGCCACATCCGCTTATGTCTGGGAGCATCTTTCGCTCCCGAACAAAAATATATTACCACAGATTATTTTGCTTTGCAAGTCTTTTTTAATTTTTTATCAATTTTTTTCCAATGTCAAAACAATCAAATGTTGCAAAGTAATCTGCTGGTCGTTCCGCACGACGAATCATCTGTACACTTCCATCTTCTTTCAGCAATAATTCTGCATGTTTTAGCTTTCCGTTATAGCTGTATCCCATAGCAAACCCATGTGCACCGGTATCATGGATGACAAGGTAATCTCCTTTTTCAATTTCCGGAAGCATTCTGTCGATTGCAAATTTATCATTGTTTTCACAAAGGGATCCTGTAACATCATATTTGTGGTCATGTGGTGCATCTTCTTTTCCCATAACTGTGATGTGGTGGTATGCCCCGTACATTGCCGGACGCATCAGATCTACCGCACATGCATCCACACCGATATATTCTTTGTGTGTATGCTTTTCATGGATTGCTGTTGTAACCAGACATCCGTATGGTCCCATCATAAAACGTCCAAGCTCGGTATAGATTGCCACATCTCCCATTCCTGCCGGAACAAGAACCTCTTCATAGACACGGCGAACCCCTTCTCCGATGACACGGATATCGTTCGGCTCCTGATCCGGTGTATACGGAATTCCGATTCCTCCCGAGAGATTGATAAATTTAATGTGAACTCCTGTCTCCTTCTGAAGCTTTACAGCCTGCTCAAACAATACTTTTGCCAGCATTGGGTAATAGTCATTTGTCACTGTGTTACTTGCCAGAAATGCATGGATTCCAAATTCTTTTGCTCCTTTGCTTTTGAGGACTTTAAACGCCTCAAACAACTGCTCTGTTGTCATTCCGTACTTGGCATCTCCCGGATTGTCCATAATATCATTGCTGATCTTAAATAATCCGCCCGGATTGTAGCGGCAGCTGATCGTCTCCGGAATATATCCGATCGTTTTCTCCAGAAAATCAATGTGTGTGAAATCATCCAGATTGATGATCGCCCCTAATTTTTCTGCCAGAACATAATCCTCGGCAGGGGTATCATTCGAAGAAAACATAATATCCTGTCCCTTTACTCCGATGGCATCTGACAACATCAGCTCCGTGTAGGAAGAACAATCACATCCACAGTCATACTCTCTTAAAATGTCGATCAGAAATGGATTCGGACACGCTTTTACCGCAAAGTATTCCTTATATCCTTCGTTCCAGGAAAACGCCTCCCGAAGAGCCTTTACATTCTCGCGAATTCCCATTTCATCATAAAGATGAAACGGTGTTGGATAGGTTTTCACAATTTCATCCAGCTGTTCTTTTGTTACAAATGGTGTTTTATTCATAATACAGTTCCTCCTTTTTGTAATTGAATCAATTTTATCTCATTTGCCATTGCATTTTTAAATACAGTTACAAAATTCTTCTGTCCGGAATACAGACAGGTATTCAGGCTCCCCTTTCCATACTCCCCTGAAAGCACGCTCTTAGAATCCACGATCAACCCGATCTGCTGTCCTTTTTCCTCTGTCTGATAGAAAATTGCGTCTTTCAATTCATACGGGGCATCTGTCAGGATCACAACTTTCCGCTTCTTTTTCACAAGCTCTTCCAACGCCTGACGGAATGCGTCAAGATATCCTGCTGTACAGGAAAGATACACTCTTTCCCCCGCCTGTGCGATCAGATTCTTCGCCTTATCCAGAATATTCTGTTCTCCTTCAATGGTGATATATCCTTCTGTCTCCGCTTTCTTCTGTGGAAGGTTTCTCTCCATCCACTCCTGCTCCTCCTGCATCCTGCGGATACAGTTCCCGCAAAACTCCTCTACTTTTACCGGAATATAGCGCTTTGCAGACTCTTCGATCACATAGGCCGCTCCTTTTTCTGCCAGCGCTGCCAGAACAGAATACACATTGGACCGGGAAATCCCTGTCTCCTTTGCAATCTCATATCCTGTCTGCTTTCCTTTTACAAGTAATTCCACATAAATCAGAGCCTCCTGCCTTGTCAGTCCGAAATGAAGCAGGTATTCCACATACTGATTCTGTTCCATAGTTTTCTCCCGATCATGTTAGTAGTTCTTTCAAGAAACACTATATAAGAATCGAGAATGCTTGTCAATACAAAAATGCCGTTCACAGAAAAATTCTATGAACGGCATGTGTTATCCTGCCAATTTTATTCAATTGTCGCGATTCTCATCATATTACTGATTCCCTCACGGGCAGCATTTACATCCAGCGCAGGGATTCCGGCTGTCAATACAACAACATCTCCTGTCTCTACACATCGTTTTACTTTTGAAATCTCAATTGCCTCACTGCAGATATCATCTGTTGTATGGCATTCCATTGATTTAAGAGCCTGTACGCCCCAGTAAATGGACATTCTTCTCAGTGCTCTTTCACTCGGAGTCACTCCGATGATCGGCTGGATTGGTTTTAAGTTTGACATCACTCTTGCTGTCGCTCCGGAAACTGTCGGTGTAATGATTGCTTTTGCTTTCAGATTCGCAGCTGCCAAAACAGAAGAATATCCGATTGCACTGGAGATTCCTCTCTTTAAGTGATCTCCTGCCTTATCCAGGATCATATCATAATCCAGGTGCTGCTCTGTATTTTCGATAATGTGTACCATCATCTGCAATGCTTCTACCGGGTATTTTCCCTGTGCAGTCTCTCCGGACAGCATCACTGCATCTGTTCCGTCATAAACAGCATTTGCAACGTCTGTCACTTCGGCTCTTGTCGGACGAGGATTGCGCATCATGGAATCCAGCATCTGTGTTGCTGTAATAACTGTCTTGAAGTTGCTGTTGCACTTCTGGATCAGCATCTTCTGCAGATATGGAACTTCTTCTGCCGGGATCTCAACTCCCATGTCTCCGCGCGCTACCATGATTCCATCCGCAGCCCGGATAATCTCGTCAATGTTGCGGATTCCTTCTGCATTTTCGATTTTTGCAATGATCGGAATATAAGGTGCGTCCAGTTCTTTCAAAAATGCACGAATCTCCAGTACGCATTCTGCGTTGCGTACAAAGGAGGCTGCAATAAAATCAATATCCTGCTCCACACCAAATTTAATGTCTTCTTTATCTTTTTCTGTGATTGCAGGAAGTCTTACCGGAACGTTCGGTACATTGACCCCTTTTCTCTCACCAAGCTCACCGCCGTTTACGATCTCACAAACAATATCCTGATCTACGATTTCTTTTACTTTCAGTCCGATCAGACCGTCATCGATCAAAATTACTGTTCCCTGCTGTACATCTTCTGCAAGACCTTTATAAGAAAGAGACACTTTTGTATCATCTCCTACGATATCTTCCATTGTAAGTACAAATGTATTCCCTTCCTGGAGGGTTACTTTCTTTCCGTCTTTCAAAAGACCTGTACGGATTTCCGGTCCCTTTGTGTCCAGAAGAATCGCTGTGTGCGCATGTTCTTCCTCGCGAAGCTCTTTCAGAAGATCCATACGGAATTTCTGCTCTTCGTGATCACCATGTGAAAAGTTGAAACGCGCAACATCCATTCCGTTTTGAATCAACTTTCTCATAACTTCTTTGTCATTTGTATTAGGACCCATTGTGCAGACTACTTTTGTTTTTTTCATGTCATAACTCTCCTTCTAACTTATCCTTAATTCTTATTTCACATGCTGGTGTGTAAATAAATGATCCTGACAATACTCGTAATTTCCATTACACTTGGAACAGAATCGAAATTCCAGACTTGAATCATCCAACTCTGTTCTCCCACAGACAGCACAACGGTGTTTTGCACCATTTGCATAAGTCATATGCGGTCTTGTCTGTTGTCTGAATTTTGCTTTGCGCACCTGTTCTTTTGGTGTATACGGTTTTAAATTCCTGCTGGATAAAAAGAACACGACAAAATTTAAAAGTGATGAAATGATCACTATGCGCGATGCGGGATTGCCGGTTGCCAACTGGTACAGGATGTATACTCCATACACCAGTCCCATCCACTTGATCTTGATCGGAAGGATGAAATACAACAAAAGTTCCATATCCGGATAGCTTGCAGCAAATGCAAGAAAAATTGAGAGGTTGATATAATACGTACTGAAATATCCACCCAGGAAATCTGCCCCCGAGCCATACAGGATGTACAGCACAAACGCTCCCAGTACCGTAAATAAAATACCCGAAAAGATATATACATTATAGCGGAATGCTCCCCAGGTCCTCTCCAGCGTAGTACCGAGAGAATAGTAAAGCATCAGCATAATGACGATTTCCAGAAGACTGCCCTGCGGCGGTACCAGAATCCAGGATACGATCCTCCAGATCTGTCCGTGCAGAATCGCTCCCGGCTGCAGATACAGCCAAATCATCATATCAGGCATAAACAGACGGATTGCATATCCGATAATGTATGTCCCGATCAGGTACGTCGTCAGATTGTGAACGGCGTATCGTCCAAATTTTCTTTCCAGCTTGTTTAACCAGTTCAATGACAATCTCTCCTTATATATTTATTCCCTTACAGAGAGTAATTGTACAGTGAGCATTACTGTTTGTCAAATAATTGTTTTATTTTTTGCGTTAGGATTGTGTTAAATTTTATGAGATTTTCTATTTTTTCCTTAAAATCTTTTGTATATTTATGGTGAACACTCATAATTGTGTTTTTAGACTACTTGTCGTATAATATAAAATGTTGTAAAATAACGACTGCATTTAAATAAGTAATAACTACTATAGCAAAAGATGAGGAATTACTATGAAAAAGAACGAATTATATACTTTAGGGATCGATATTGGTTCCACCACGGTAAAAATCGCAGTCCTGGGAGCAGATAATGAAGTTCTGTTCTCCGATTACGAACGCCATTTTGCAAATATACAGGAAACACTGTCTGATCTTCTCGGACGTGCCATCTATAAACTGGGACCGATTCATGTTTCTCCTGTTATCACCGGATCCGGAGGGCTGACTCTTGCCACCCACCTGCATGTTCCGTTTGTACAGGAAGTGATTGCGGTTTCCACCGCTTTGCAGGATTATGCACCTCAGACTGATGTGGCAATTGAACTCGGCGGTGAGGATGCAAAGATCATTTATTTTGAAGATGGAAATGTAGAACAGCGTATGAACGGTGTCTGCGCAGGAGGTACCGGTTCCTTCATCGATCAGATGGCTTCCCTTCTTCAGACAGACGCCAGTGGGCTGAATGAATATGCAAAAAATTATACTTCTTTATATTCCATCGCAGCACGCTGCGGTGTTTTTGCGAAATCTGATATTCAGCCTCTGATCAATGAAGGAGCTTCCAAAGAGAATTTAGCTGCTTCTATTTTTCAGGCAGTAGTCAATCAGACGATCAGCGGACTGGCCTGCGGAAAGCCAATCCGCGGACATGTAGCCTTCTTAGGCGGACCACTTCACTTTTTATCGGAATTAAAAGAGGCCTTTATCCGTACTTTAAAACTGGACGATGAGCATATTATCGCTCCTAATCATTCTCATTTGTTTGCAGCAATCGGTTCCGCGCTGAATTCCAAACGGAATGTGGATATTCCTCTGCAGACACTTCAGAGCCGTCTGGCAAATAAAATCGAATTGGAATTTGAAGTGGAGCGTCTGGAACCCCTGTTTGCATCTTCTGCAGATTACGAGGAATTCACTTTCCGCCATGCAAAACATCAGGTTCCGGTCAAAGACCTTGCTTCTTACCAGGGAAAGGCTTTTCTTGGAATCGATGCAGGTTCCACTACAACAAAGGCAGCATTGGTAGGTGAAGATGGAACGCTGTTGTATTCCTTCTATCATAACAATGACGGAGATCCTCTGGGAACAACGATCCGGGCAATCAAGGAGATCTACAGTCAGCTTCCGGAAGGTGTCGAGATCGTTCACTCCTGCTCCACCGGATACGGCGAAGCACTGATCAAGGCTGCACTGCTTCTGGATGAAGGAGAAGTAGAGACGGTTTCCCATTATTATGCGGCCGCATTTTTCGAACCGGATGTAGACTGTATTCTCGACATCGGCGGACAGGATATGAAATGTATCAAAATCAAGAATCAGACGGTAGACAGTGTTCAGTTAAACGAAGCATGCTCTTCCGGATGTGGTTCTTTTATTGAGACCTTTGCAAAATCACTGAATTATACAGTCGAAGATTTTGCACAGGAAGCCCTCTATGCCAAAAATCCGATCGATCTGGGAACACGCTGTACTGTATTTATGAACTCCAAAGTAAAACAGGCACAGAAAGAAGGTGCTTCTGTTGCAGATATCTCCGCAGGACTTGCCTATTCCGTGATCAAAAACGCACTGTTTAAGGTCATCAAGGTGTCCGACGCCTCTGAACTTGGAAAACATATCGTCGTACAGGGAGGAACCTTCTATAATAATGCCGTTCTGCGCAGTTTTGAAAAAATCGCAGACTGTGAGGCAATCCGTCCTGATATCGCCGGTATCATGGGGGCTTTTGGAGCTGCCCTGATTGCAAGGGAACGTTATCAGGATTGTGAAGGCACTACCATGCTCCCAATTGAAGAGATTGAAGCACTGGAATACAAGACTACCATGACAAAATGCCGCGGTTGTACGAACAACTGCCGTCTGACAATCAATCATTTCAGCGGCGGAAGAAAGTTTATCACCGGAAACCGCTGTGAACGAGGACTTGGCAAGGAAAAATCAAAAAATCACCTGCCAAACCTGTTTGAATATAAGATGCAGCGGTATTTCGGATACACCTCGCTTTCAGAAGAAGAGGCTTCCAGAGGAACGATCGGCCTTCCAAGAGTTTTGAACATGTATGAGAATTATCCGTTCTGGCATACATTCTTTACAACGCTTGGATTCCGTGTCGTACTCTCTCCGTCTTCTACCCGAAAGATTTACGAGCTGGGAATCGAATCCATTCCGAGTGAATCCGAATGTTATCCGGCAAAGCTGGCACACGGACATGTACAGTGGCTTATCAACGAAGGGATCAAACATATTTTTTATCCTTGTATCCCTTACGAACGAAATGAATTTGAAAAAGCCAACAACCACTACAACTGTCCGATCGTAACTTCCTATCCGGAAAATATCAAAAATAACATGGATCCGATCGTAACCGGAGAAATTGATTTTATGCATCCGTTTATGTCTTTTCAGAGTGAAGAGACGCTTTCTTCCAGACTGATTGAAGAGCTTGGTGAAAAATTTTCTATTTCCGCTGATGAGATCCGCACTGCTGTTCACAAAGCATGGCTGGAACTTGCTGCATGCAGAGAAGATATGCGCCGCAAAGGTGAAGAAACGATCAAGTTTCTGGATGAAACCGGCAATCGCGGAATTGTTCTTGCCGGACGTCCTTATCACACGGACCCTGAGGTCAATCACGGACTGCCGGAGCTGATCAACTCCTATAATATTGCCGTCCTGACAGAAGATTCTATCTCTCATCTGCACGAAGTAGAACGACCTCTCAATGTCATGGATCAGTGGATGTATCACTCCAGACTGTATGCCGCTGCAAACTATGTCAAGACAAAAGAAAACCTGGATCTGATCCAGCTGAATTCTTTCGGATGCGGACTGGATGCCGTCACAACGGATCAGGTGGCAGATATCCTGACCCGTTCCGGTAAGATCTATACCTCGCTGAAAATCGATGAGGTCAACAATCTGGGAGCTGCCCGTATCCGTGTCCGCTCCCTGCTTGCTGCCATCCGGGTGAGAGAACAGCAAAAGACCGAGCGCATCATCCAGCCATCTTCTATTGAGAAGATTCCATTTACAAAAGAGATGCGCAAGGAATACACGATCCTCTGCCCACAGATGTCACCGATGCATTTTGAGATTCTGGAACCGGCATTTCGTGCATCCGGATATAAGGTTGAAATTCTGCCAAATGACAACAAACAGGCTGTCAACATGGGATTAAAATATGTAAACAATGATGCCTGCTATCCTTCCCTGATCGTAGTCGGTCAGATTATGGATGCGATTTTATCCGGAAAATATGACACCGATCATCTGGCTGTCATTATCACACAGACCGGAGGAGGATGCCGTGCTTCCAACTATATCGGGTTTATCCGGCGTGCACTGAAAAAAGCAGGATATTCTCATATCCCTGTGATTTCACTGAATCTAAGCGGACTGGAAAGCAATCCTGGATTTAAGATCACGCCGCTTCTGGCGCTGCGTGGTTTGTATGGCGTCGTATTTGGCGATATCTTTATGAAATGTGTTTACCGGATGCGCCCATATGAAAAAGTGCCGGGAACAACCGATGCACTTCATGAAAAATGGAAAAAGAGATGTAAAGATTTTGTATCCAACGGATATCCTCACCGCCATACATTTAAAAAACTGTGCCGTCAGATGATTCAGGAATTCGACCAGATTGAAACACTGGATGTGAAAAAACCAAGAGTCGGAATCGTTGGAGAAATCCTTGTAAAGTTCCTGCCGGCAGCCAACAACCACCTGGTCGAGCTTTTAGAAAAAGAAGGCGCCGAAGCAGTCGTTCCGGATCTTCTGGACTTTTTACTCTACTGCTTCTATAACCAGAATTTCAAGGTGTCCCACCTTGGCATGAAAAAATCCAAGGCTGTACTCGGAAATCTTGGTATTCGTGCTCTTGAATGGTTCCGTGCACCTGCAAGCAAAGCATTTGAAGAAAGCACGCATTTTGAAGGACCTGCCAAGATCGAAAAACTCGCAGAAATGGCATCTGAGATTGTTTCCATCGGAAACCAGACCGGTGAAGGATGGTTTTTAACCGGAGAGATGCTGGAGCTGATCCACGGAGGCGCTGCAAATATTGTCTGCACACAGCCATTTGCCTGCCTGCCGAACCACGTGGTAGGAAAAGGTGTCATCAAAGAGCTCAGAAGAAGATATCCGACTTCCAATGTCGTAGCAATCGACTTTGATCCGGGAGCCAGCGAAGTCAACCAGCTCAATCGGATCAAGCTGATGCTTTCTACTGCAAATAAAAATCTGGAACATCAGCGCTGATAAAAAATACCACATACGCTTCCGGCTTTCAATCTTCAGGCAATTTCTGGACATATTTTCTATCTCTGCGTATAATAATAACAGGGATAGAGAAATCTATCATCGAAAATATTGTTCGCTTACCGGAAGCGTCTAATAAATGTCCGGCTCGAAAATCCAGCCCTATCGCAAGGTAGGGCTATTTTTATCTAAATGGTGGTGAAATTATGATTTATCAAGAAAGCTATGTTTATCATATCAAAGACGAATATTTAAAAAAGTACAATCTGAACCATTGAAATTCCCCTAAAAAACAATCACATATTTTACTCTATGTTTTCATATGATAACACTGTAAACTTATCACAAGGAGTTCTCTATGAATAACGATTTAACCTGCAGCTGTAGCTGCACCCCCGATTCCACACCCACAGACACTTCTCCCGATTTTTTATATGCCCATCAATCTCCCTATCCACCCGTCTGCATCAAAGAACAAAATCCTTTATATGGAAGAATGATGCTGGATAACATGGGTGGACAGGAGTCCGAAATGTCCACGATTGGTCTTTATATTTACAACAGTATTTTTCTGACTTCCGATACTGCCCGCATAGCAGAAATCTTTAAGAACATCAGTATTGTAGAAATGCACCATCTCAAAATATTCGGTCAACTTGCCGATCAGCTGGGTGAATCCCCACGCCTGTGGACACATCGGCAAAATCGCATGTTCTACTGGACAGCCGGATATATCAATTATTTTACGGATCTTCCAAAAATTCTGCTCAGTGCGTTAAATGGTGAAAAGCAGGCAGTCCGCAAATATCGGGAACAATGTCAGCGAATTCAGGATGAAGACATCCAAAAATGCCTGAAACGCATTATTCTGGATGAAGAACTTCATATTGAAATTCTGGAATCCCTCTGCAAGAAATACCCTATTTAAAAAACAGCAGGTGCATCTTCTGGTTTTCTGATCAGAAGTACACTTGCTGCCCTTTTCTAAAATTCTGATGCATGCTTTTTAAAAAATTCATAATATGCCCGTACATTTTCCAGTTCTGTCCATCGTTTCACATCCACAGGCTCCTCATCCAGATCATAAATCTTTGCTCCTCTGATTGCCAGCACGAAAGGAGAATGTGTTGCGATCACAAACTGGCATCCAAAAAACCTTGCGGAATCTTCGATAAATTTTACCAGCTCTTGCTGTTTTGCCGGAGAAAGACTGTTTTCAGGCTCGTCCAATAAAAACAATGCATTTTCTGTCACCTTTTCTGTGAAATATAGAAATGCACTTTCTCCATTGGAATACTCTCGTACATTATCCATGAGTTCCGAACGGATAAACTGTGACTGTGTTTTTCTTCTCGCGTTATTCACTCGTTTCAACTGCTCATAATCATCCAGACTTTTCATCCGGAACTTTGCAAACTTCGTATCCAGATACTCTTCAAACAACATCTCCCTCTTCCGGTCAATCCCTTCATTCAGATTCCGGATATTTAACATGTAATCAAATACATCATCACTTGTAATAATCCTGCTGTCTTTCGGCAAATGCGCTGCACTCTCAAAGGAGCAAAGTTCCAGATAGTCTTCATAAAAGCTGGACTGGTTAAATGGTGCTTCCCTCAACAAATGCAGTTTTTGCGCGATAATATTTAACACGGTGGACTTTCCCGTTCCATTTCCGCCATATAAAATCGTAACAGGCTCAAAATCAATCTGCTCAAAACGATGCTTTGACAGAATTTGAAATGGATAATACGTATCATAACAGGTACGTTTCTGCCTGAGAAAAAATCAAATTCCACTTCCGCGTCAGGAAATCTAAATTGCTCTAAATATACCATCGTAAGTCTCCATTCTACAGTTCCCGCTTCATACAGACTGCAATATACCCATCATTTTGCACTTCTTTCCCTGTTCTCACAAATCCATTCTTCTGCCAGAATGCCTCACTCTGGAGATTTCCTTTGGCAAATGCCAGTTGGATCGTTTTCTTTCCCAGCGTACGTATATACTCTGCATATTCTTCTATGATAATAGAACCAATCCCATATCCTTGTACATCATGATCTACCATAAACAATCCAATATAAACTGTTTCATCATCTGGAAATGCAAACACCATATCCATAATCGCAATCAACTTCTGCCCTTCAAAAAAACCAATATAATATTTTTCTGCGTCTGTCTTTCCCTGTGGTAAAGCTTTCATATCATTTAAAATACTCTCTCGTGTTACAAACGGAGGACAATATTCATAAAACATCGGATTACTTTCACTTAATCGTAAAATATCATCCATGTCCGTTTCCTGAAGGAGTCTGATTCTGTATCTGC
>OOBX01000674.1_pt1 | contig 12936 bp, 10 predicted proteins | sample 1671021 | NCBI WGS metagenome assembly OOBX01 (sample SAMN06348114, study PRJEB24527) | human gut metagenome | biome: human gut; feature: ankylosing spondylitis patient; material: feces | host: Homo sapiens | place: China | collected 2015-10 | reverse complement strand
ACCTGCGACCAATTGATTAAAAGTCAACTGCTCTACCAACTGAGCTAACGACCCATATGGGTGTTACCTGAAAGATTTCTACTCGGAACCAATCTTTAAAATTGGTGGCTCGTGCAGGATGACTCGCTTCGCTCGCCCTACGGGCCGTTGCTGGCGTAACGTTATCCTTCACGCTTAACATCTGAGTTTGATGTTAAAACTGGTGGGTCGTGCAGGATTCGAACCTGCGACCAATTGATTAAAAGTCAACTGCTCTACCAACTGAGCTAACGACCCGAAGTGGTGGGTGATGACGGGATCGAACCGCCGACCCCCTCCTTGTAAGGGAGGTGCTCTCCCAGCTGAGCTAATCACCCGATACTGCGCTGGATACTACAAACTACTTCCACCGAACCCACCGTAATTAGTGGTGGGTCGTGCAGGATTCGAACCTGCGACCAATTGATTAAAAGTCAACTGCTCTACCAACTGAGCTAACGACCCGAAGTGGTGGGTGATGACGGGATCGAACCGCCGACCCCCTCCTTGTAAGGGAGGTGCTCTCCCAGCTGAGCTAATCACCCAATACTACGCTGGATACTACAACTAACTATGTTAGTGGTGGGTCGTGCAGGATGACTCGACTTCGTCTCGCCCTTCGGGCCGTTGCTGATGCAACATTATCCTTCACGTTTTACTACCGCTTCCACCTTAGCGATTGGTGGGTCGTGCAGGATTCGAACCTGCGACCAATTGATTAAAAGTCAACTGCTCTACCAACTGAGCTAACGACCCACTTTTTCGTTGCTTTCGGTTTGTTTGATATCCCGTGGCAACGGCGGCATATATTACTGATTTCAGACTTGAGCGCAACAAAAATTTCGATGCAGATCACTCAACTGCTTATGATTCGCACGACACGACCAGAAATAATGCGACTTCTGGTCGTGTGTTATGCATTACATCGCGTTCAGACGTTTTTGTGCCTGTTTAGCGCCATCAGTACCAGGGTATTTACTGATAACCTGCTGGTATACGGCTTTCGCTTTTGCGGTGTCACCTTTGTCCTGCATGATGACGCCGACTTTAAACATCGCATCAGCAGCCTTTGGTGACTTCGGATAGTTTTTCACTACCGAAGCAAAATAGTACGCCGCATCATCTTTTTTACCCTTGTTGTAGTTTAACTGACCCAGCCAATAATTGGCGTTTGGCAGGTAAGTTGAATCAGGGTAATTTTTGATGAAATTCTGAAATGCCACCATTGCGTCATCCTGGCGGGATTTATCCTGCACCAGCGCAATAGCTGCATTGTAATCCGTGTTTGCATCGCCGCTTTTCACCGGCGCGCCAGCATTCGCAGTACCAGCATCAGCTGTCGGCGTCGTTGATGCCGCCGCACCGCTTTGATCGCTGCTGGTTGATTGCGCCGCTGCACCACCGCTGCTGAGGCTGTCGATCTGCAACAGGATCTGCTTTTGCCGCTCCACGACCTGATTCAGTTGATACTGATTTTCCTGAATCTGACCACGCAGGGAATCAATATCGGATTGATTATCAGAAAGTTGTTGCTGGAGTTGGGTTAAAAGCTGGCTGTGAGCATTAGAAATACGCTCAAGTTGAGTGACGCGGTCTTCGACCGAGCCTGAGCCGACACTACTGATTGGTGCCTGAGCAAAAGCGGCCCAGGGGGCCGCTATACCAACCAGTAACGACAGACTCAATAGTTGATGTCTGAAGTTACTGCTCATGCAATTCTCTTAGTAAACCAGTACCGCACGACGGTTTTTGGAGTATGCCGCTTCGTCATGACCCAGTACTGCAGGTTTTTCTTTACCGTAAGAAACGATGGAGATCTGGTCTGCAGAAACGCCTTTACCCTGCAGGTACATCTTAACGGCGTTCGCACGACGTTCACCCAGGGAGATGTTGTATTCCGGAGTACCACGTTCGTCCGCGTGACCTTCTACGGTGACTTTGTAAGACGGGTTGCTACGCAGGAAGTTTGCATGTGCATCCAGCATTTGAGCGAAGTCAGAACGGATATCGTACTTGTCCAGATCGAAGTAAACGATGTTGTTCTGCTGCAGCTGTTGCATTTGCAGACGAGCCTGCTCTTCGGAAGACATGTTGCCGTTGCCGCCGTTCGCATCCATACCAGTGCCGGCACCCAGCATGCCTTCGCTGCCGTCATTGCTGGCGTTCTTGTTGGAAGAACATGCCGCAATTGCCATAACAGGCAGAGCAATCATCAGCCCTTTCAGCACTTTGTTCAGTTGCATTTCAATGATTCCTTTACTATTCAATTAATTATTATCACAGATACGGCGACCAGGCAGGGAATTTGACCTGTCCATCAGTTGCCGGAAGACGCGCTTTGAAACGCCCATCTGTAGAAACCAAATTCAGCACGGATCCCATCCCCTGAGAAGAGCTGTAGATTACCATAGTGCCGTTAGGTGCCAGACTTGGCGTTTCATCCAGGAACGTGGACGACAGAACTTGTACGCCTCCCGTTGCCAGATCTTGTTTGGCAATGTGCTGCTGCCCACCATTGGAGCTGACCATTACCATAAATTTACCGTCGCTGCTGACATCCGCATCCTGGTTCTGCGAACCTTCCCAGGTAATACGTTGTGGCGCACCGCCGTTGATATTCACTTTATAAACCTGCGGACGACCGGCCTGGTCAGAAGTAAATGCCAGGTTCTGGCTATCCGGGAACCAGGTCGGTTCGGTATTGTTACTGCGACCATCAGTCACCTGGCGGATCTGACCAGAAGCCAAATCCATTACGTACAGGTTCAGACTACCGGTTTTCGACAAGGCGAATGCCAGTTTGCTGCCGTCTGGCGAGAATGCAGGTGCACCGTTGTGACGCGGGAATGAAGCCACCTGACGTACAGCGCCATTTGCCAGCGTCTGAATAACCAGCGCGGAACGACCGCTTTCGAAGGTCACATAAGCCAGTTTAGAACCGTCTGGTGACCACGCCGGAGACATCAGCGGCTGCGGTGAACGGTGAACGACAAACTGGTTGTAACCGTCATAGTCAGATACGCGCAGTTCATACGGGAACTGACCGCCGTTGGTCTGAACAACGTAGGCAATACGAGTACGGAACGCACCTTTAATGCCGGTCAGTTTTTCAAACACTTCATCACTGGCGGTATGACCAGCATAACGCAGCCACTGCTTGTTCACTTTGTACGAGTTCTGAGCAAGTACAGTACCCGGTGCGCCGCCAGTGTCAACAAGTTGATAAGCAACATTGTAAGAACCATCCGGATTCGGAGTGACCTGACCGACAACTACAGCGTCAATGCCCAGTGCGGACCATGCAGCTGGTTGTACTTCCTGCGCACTACCCGGCTGCTGTGGCAGACGAGCGCGATCTAACGGATTAAATTTACCGCTGTTACGCAAGTCAGCAGCAACGATGCCGCCAATATCTTCAGGTGCCGCACCAGGCCCCGCCCACTGGAAAGGAACAACACCAATAGGACGACCGGAATCTACACCGCTGTCGATCACAATGCGGACTTCAGCATGCAGAACTGATGCCCACAGTATGAGAAAACCAAATGCTACTCGTAATGCCTGCTTCATCATATCTCCCTTATCTGGACCGATGGCCCACGATAATTTAGCAGAATGTTAACAAACTAAAATACACAAAACTACCAGAACCCCGTGGCAACCGGTGCCTGATGTTGACCGTCCGAACAGTCAACATCGCGATTACGGTTTGAAGTCCAATGGCGCGTTTTTGAACACTTCATATACTGCCTGGCTTGGTGGTTTCGGGATCTTCGCAAGTTTAGCTGCTGCCAACGCAGCCTGACAAAGTGCGGGATCGCCACCTTCAGGTTTGATATCCAGTAACATACCATCGGGTGCCAGTTTTATGCGCAGCGTACAGGTTTTGCCTGCATAGGACGATGCGTCATAGAACTTACTTTCGATAGCAGATTTAATCTGCCCGGCATAGTTATTGATATCGGCCCCTGATGCGCCATTGTTTTTAGTATTACCACTCCCGGCAGGCGAAGCATTGTTCCCTTTCGCCCCTCCCCCCGTTTTCGGTGCATTCTTACCAGAGCTTAGCTCACCGAAAATATCATCTGCCTCTGCGGCCGCTTTTGCTGCAGCGGCTTTTTCAGCTGCAGCTTTTGCCGCTGCCGCTTTTTTGTCTGCGGCGGCTTTTTCTGCCGCTGCTTTCTTATCAGCTGCTGCCTTTTCAGCAGCCGCTTTTTCTGCTGCTTTTTTGTCGGCTGCAGCTTTTTCTGCCGCTGCTTTCTTATCAGCTGCTGCCTTTTCAGCAGCCGCTTTTTCTGCTGCTTTTTTGTCGGCTGCAGCTTTCTCTGCTGCCGCTTTCTTATCAGCTGCAGCCTTTTCAGCAGCCGCTTTCTTCTCAGCTTCTGCTTTGGCTTTTTCAGCAGCTTCAGTTGCCGCTTTCTTTCTTGCTTCAGCTGCAGCTGCTTCTGCCGCTTCCGCTTTCTTCTTCAGTGCCACAGCGGCTGCCTCGGCTTTTTTCTGCGCTTCGGCTGCGGCTTTGGCGGCTTCTGCTTCTGCTTTTTTCTTTGCGTCTGCAGCCGCTTTCTTCGCTGCTTCTTCCGCAGCTTTAGCATCTGCTTCGGCCTTCGCTTTAGCATCTGCCGCCGCTTTCGCTGCCGCCTCTTCAGCTTGCTTCTGCTTTAACTCGGCCTGTTTTGCGGCTTCTTCAGCCTGCTTTTTCTGCTCCTGAGCCGCTAACCGCTCTTTCTCAAGTTGCTTCAGGCGTTCCTGTTCAGCCGCTTGTTTCTCACGCAGTTCTTCAGCAGCCTGCTGTTCCTTCATCTTGCGCTGTTCATCAGAACGCTTCGCGCTTGATTCCTGGCTTTGCATGCGTTTGTACTGCTCAACTACCGCACCTGAATCAACCATGACAGCGTCGATGGACGAACCACCGCCGCCTCCGGCTGAAGCTTCTATATTCTCATCGAACGAACTCCAGATCAGCGCCGCAAATAAGATGACATGCAGCACTGCTGAAATAATTATCGCCCGCTTGAGCTTGTCGTTTTGTTCGGTTGCCTTTGACACTCTCGGTTTCCAAAAACTGTTCGCCTGTTACCCGCTCTCTTTCAAGCAAGGGAAACGCAGATGTTTAGATAGGCTGCGTCATTAAACCAACCGATTTCACACCCGCACTATGTAACAAGTTCAGTGCTTTAATTATTTCATCGTAAGGCACATCTTTTGCGCCACCGATCAGAAAGACCGTTTTCGGGTTGGCCTTGAAACGGCTGGACACTTCCGCCACCACCTGCTCTGGTGGTAAACGCTCCAGGCGATCTTTCTCAACCACCACGGTGTACTGACCAATACCAGACACTTCAACAATCACTGGCGGATTATCGTTACTGCTCACCGCCTGTGATTCAGTAGCGTCTGGCAGATCGACCTCCACGCTCTGGGTGATGATGGGCGCTGTCGCCATAAAGATCAGCAACAGCACCAGCAGTACGTCCAGCAACGGTACAATGTTGATTTCGGACTTGAGATCGCGACGACCTCGTCCACGCGCTCTGGCCATGGCTTACCCCTTGTTGCTCTCGCTAACGGTAAACGCCTGGCGGTGCAGAATCGCGGTAAACTCTTCCATAAAGTTGTCGTAATTCAGTTCCAGTTTGTTTACGCGCTGGTTGAGGCGGTTGTAGGCCATAACTGCCGGGATAGCGGCAAACAGACCAATTGCAGTCGCAATCAACGCTTCTGCGATACCGGGCGCAACCATTTGCAGTGTTGCTTGTTTTACCGCCCCGAGGGCGATAAAGGCGTGCATGATCCCCCAGACCGTACCAAACAGACCAATATACGGGCTGATGGAGCCAACCGTACCGAGGAACGGAATGTGCGTTTCCAGATTTTCAAGTTCACGGTTCATGGAGATACGCATAGCACGCGACGCCCCTTCCACTACGGCTTCCGGCGCATGGCTATTGGCACGATGCAGGCGCACAAACTCTTTGAACCCGCTGTAAAAGATTTGTTCCGAACCAGTCAGATTATCCCGTTTCCCCTGGCTCTCTTGATAGAGGCGAGAGAGTTCGATTCCAGACCAGAATTTATCTTCAAACGCTTCGGCTTCGCGCGCCGCTGCGTTAAGAATACGGGTCCGCTGGATAATAATGGCCCAAGATGCGATTGAAAAACCAATCAAAATCAACATGATAAGTTTAACCAGAAGGCTAGCCTTCAGGAACAAATCAAGGATATTCATGTCAGTCACTGCTTAAACTCCGCGACAATAGACTTGGGAAGCGCACGAGGCTTCATTTTGAGTGGGTCAACGCAAACAACCAGAACCTCTGCTTCATTCAGCAAAGTATTCTCGGCGTTGACAATACGTTGCGTGAAAACCAAAGAGGTGCCACGCATTGATGTTATTTCAGTCTGTATTTCGAGCATATCGTCGAGCCGCGCAGGTGCGTAATATTCCACCGTCATTTTACGTACCACAAAGGCAACGCGTTCAGCCATCAGCGCCTGCTGACTGAAGTGATGATGACGCAGCATCTCTGTGCGTGCTCTTTCATAAAAAGCGACGTAACTGGCGTGGTACACCACACCACCGGCATCGGTATCTTCATAGTAGACGCGAACCGGCCATCGAAACAGCGTTGTATTCACTTTACATCCCGGTAATGCAACAAAAGTTAGAGCTTTTAAACGCTGCTACTATACGCGCGCGATTGAGGTTTGGGAATGAGGGCAAGTTAAGGGAGCGTAAAAATTTATGGGCCTGGAGCGGCCCATAATTTTTTAAAGAGAATTCTGATTTAAAAGAAGAAGAAAATCAGCCCGACAATGAGAACAATATCGGCAAGCAATGGGCAAAAAATCCCTTGCCAAAGAACCTTCTGCGGACGAAAGCCCACGCCGTGAATCACACCAGCACAGACGGCCCACATCAGCAATAAACCATGCCAGATTTCCAGTTCACTGGTCTTCGCGGCAAAACGAGATGGGTCCCAAAACATACATCCTGCTAACAGAAGCGCCATCACGAAGGAAAGCGCCCGCAGGGGGCGCTTGTCCATTACCGCATACAAAGTCGCGATAATCTTACTCATCAGATGTCTTCTTGACCGGCTTTGCCTGATTCGACGTGTTCAAGCGCCAGCGCGGTGATTACCCCAAACGAACAGGCAAGAAGCGTTCCCAGAATCCATGCGAAATACCACATTTTTAGCTCCTTACTTAGTACAGAGAGTGGGTGTTACGTTCAATATCTTCTTTGGTGATACGACCGAACATTTTCCAGTAACACCAGGCGGTGTAGAGCAGAATGATCGGTACCAGAACCACCGCAACCCAGGTCATGACGTTAAGCGTCAGCTGGCTGGAAGTTGCATCCCACATTGTCAGACTTGCGTTCATCATGGTGCTGGACGGCATCACAAACGGGAACATTGCGATACCGGCTGTCAGGATGATGCAGGCCAGCGTCAGGGAGGAGAACACAAACGCCCACGCGGCTTTATCCATACGTGCAGTCAGGATGGTCAGCAGCGGCAGAACCACACCCAGTGCCGGAATAGCCCACAGAATTGGCGTGTTGTTGAAGTTAACCAGCCATGCGCCAGCTTCACGAACCACTTCTTTATTCAGTGGGTTAGAGGCTGCGTAATGGTCCATTGTCGATTTCACGACATAACCATCGATACCGTACATCACCCATACGCCAGCCAGTGCGAAACAGACCAGTGTCACCAGCGCAGCCACCTGAGCCGTTGCACGGGTACGCAGGTGCAGTTCGCCCACGGTACGCATTTGCAGATAGGTTGCGCCCTGAGTAATGATCATCCCTACGCTCACCACGCCTGCCAGCAGGCCGAACGGGTTAAGCAACTGGAAGAAGTTACCGGTGTAGTACAGACGCAGATATTCATCAACGTTGAACGGTACGCCCTGCAACAGGTTACCGAACGCTACACCAATTACCAGCGGCGGAACGAAGCTACCAATGAAGATGCCCCAGTCCCACATGTTACGCCAGCGGGTTTCTTCAATCTTGGAGCGGTAGTCAAAACCGACCGGACGGAAGAACAAAGACGCCAGCACGAGGATCATCGCCACATAGAAGCCGGAGAACGCAGCGGCATAGACCATCGGCCAGGCAGCAAAGAGTGCGCCGCCCGCGGTGATCAGCCAAACCTGGTTACCGTCCCAGTGTGGTGCAATGGAGTTAATCATAATTCGACGCTCGGTGTCGTTACGACCGAGGAAACGGGTGAGCATGCCCACCCCCATGTCGAAACCGTCAGTGACTGCAAAACCAATCAGCAGAACGCCAACCAGCAGCCACCAGATAAAACGCAATACTTCATAATCGATCATTTGACGACTCCTGTCTTAGCGTGCCGGCTGAGTAGTCGTGGAAGACTGCTCAAAGTGATAGCGACCGGTTTTCAGGCTGCTTGGGCCGAGGCGTGCAAACTTGAACATTAAGAACAATTCTGCCACCAGGAACAGGGTATACAGGCCGCAAATCAGCACCATTGAGAAGATGAGATCGCCTGCGGTCAGTGACGAGTTCGCCACAGCTGTCGGCAGCACTTCACCGATAGCCCACGGTTGGCGGCCATATTCAGCCACGAACCAGCCCGCTTCTACAGCAATCCACGGCAGCGGAATACCGTACAGCGCGGCGCGCAGAAGCCATTTTTTCTCGCCAATGCGGTTGCGGATGACACTCCAGAAAGAGAGCGCGATGATTGCCAGAAGCAGGAAGCCACACGCCACCATGATACGGAACGCAAAGTACAGCGGCGCTACACGCGGGATGGAGTCTTTGGTTGCCTGTTGAATCTGCGCTTCAGTCGCATCAGCCACGTTTGGCGTATAGCGTTTCAGCAGCAGACCGTAACCGAGGTCTTTCTTCATGCTATTGAACTGGTCACGAACCGCCTGGTCGGTAGAACCAGAACGCAGTTGTTCGAGCAGAGAGTACGCCTTCATCCCGTTACGAATGCGTTCTTCATGCTGCACCATCAGCTCTTTCAGGCCGATAACCGGGGTATCCACGGAACGCGTTGCAATGATGCCCAGTGCGTAAGGGATCTGAATCGCAAATTTGTTCGTCTCCTCTTCCTGATCAGGAATGCCGAACAGAGTAAAGGCAGCAGGCGCAGGTTGCGTTTCCCACTCGGCTTCAATAGCAGCCAGTTTGGTTTTCTGCACGTCGCCCATTTCGTAGCCGGATTCATCACCCAGAACAATAACAGACAGAACAGCAGCCATACCGAAGCTGGCAGCGATAGCAAAGGAGCGTTTAGCGAAGGCGAAGTCACGACCTTTCAGCATATACCATGCGCTGATACCGAGGATGAACATCGCGCCAGTCACATAACCAGACGCTACAGTGTGAACGAATTTCACCTGAGCAACCGGGTTAAGCACCAGCTCGGAGAAGCTCACCATCTCCATACGCATAGTTTCAAAGTTGAAATCGGACGCGATTGGGTTTTGCATCCAGCCGTTCGCAACCAGAATCCACAGTGCGGACAGGTTTGAACCGAGCGCCACCAGCCAGGTGACACACATATGCTGAACTTTACCCAGACGATCCCAACCGAAGAAGAACAGACCTACAAAGGTGGATTCGAGGAAGAAGGCCATCAGACCTTCGATTGCCAGCGGCGCACCGAAGATATCCCCTACATAGTGGGAATAGTAAGACCAGTTAGTCCCGAACTGGAACTCCATGGTCAGACCGGTAGCCACACCCAGAGCGAAGTTGATACCAAACAACTTGCCCCAGAACTTGGTCATATCTTTATAAATCTGTTTGCCGGAGAGGACGTAGACCGTTTCCATAATGGCCAGCAGGAACGCCATACCGAGCGTCAGTGGCACAAAAAGGAAGTGGTACATCGCGGTCAAGGCAAACTGTAAGCGCGACAGTTCGACTATATCTAACATCATGACTCCTTGCTCATCGCATGAAGACTCCGAGAGTGAACCCCGTTAGAAAGGGTCACACGCATGCCCCAATAGAAATTTGTTTGAACACTTTCATCATACCATGTGAATGCACACAAAAACGGCGTAAAGAAAGGTTGCAAACATGTTAATAAAAACTCAAATTGATCCCACGTATATATTACGCCGCAAAATCCTTACAATAAACAGGTTTTTGTTGAAGCAAATTTGCATTTTTCGACGGTGATCAATTTATAGCTAAATTACCGCCTTTCAGCCAATTTGATCGAGAACAATTTATCTCTTTTTGATGCCCATTTCCAAGACTTATACATTGATAAATATCAATTCCTACAAATTATGTTAATCATGTTTCAATAAGGTAACTTTAGTGACATTTATGTTTAAAATGTGTGAGTTATAAGGCTGAAATTAGTTTCGGTTGGCAATTAAAGATAAAAAGAGACGAAGCAAAAACAGCACGGTTGACCTTAATTCTTTTTTTGGTCACTGGCTAATACGACGCAGAGTTTCAGGATTACTAATAAAGGCATAAATCCCCCCCGCCAATATTAACATTTAATTAACTTATAATTATATTATAATTAACTCACCCAGGGTTATTATTTTGTTAAAAATAAAGCCACATATACGTGGCTTGAGAGTGAAGATAAACGCAAAATTACCTGATGCGCTACGCTTGCCAGTGTCTACATCATCTCTGCAATATATTGAATTTGCCTGCTTTTGTAGACCGAATAAAGCGTTCATGCCGTATCCGGCATGAACAAAGCGCCCTTTGTCAACAATCTGGCCGCGCATATGTGGCTTCGGTTTGATTGCTATTCAGGCAAGCCGGTAACTGAACGTCCGTGACTGGCCGGGTAAAAAAGGCCCCGATAGATTTGAACCTTGATTTTCCTCGGTGGTAATGTGTTCATCCATCATCGTTTCTGAGCAAGAAATCACCTCGCGACTGAAAGCAACAGTCGCATCACAGGTTGCTGATTCAGCCGGATTAAACAGCCGTAAAATCACTTCTTGTCGGTCTTCAGCTTTCTTAAGTGCGCTTATCAGGCATCCCACTGGGGGCATTTTCAACAAACTATAACTTTCCGGCACGTTGAATCCGGCTTTGTTGAGCTTCATCGCATCCCATGGGATTTTGTTGTAACACTGTACTGGAGTCAGCCATGCTCGCGCCTGCTGAGCTACACCAGCGGCGGTTGGCGTACCGGTATAACTCAATAAACTTAGGCGACAAGAAAGCAGACCACGTAGTTGTGAGTCCGGGACTGGCATTTTAATTCCCGAAGGCCGCCCAGGCCTTAAAAGCAGATCTTCTTTGCCCAGTAAGCCCACGCCACGCAGCAACGTAATGGCAAAGGTTTTCTTCTCTTCACCGATGACTTCAAATTCACGTAACCCTTCGCTAAAGACAGCCATGCCGTTACGCCCTTCCTGTAAGGCAACATAGTTGAGCATATTCCATACCGGAACCGGCGCTTCTTTCCAGCCTTCTTGCTGCCAGTTGTTCATTGCACTGTCGTTCACGGGGCGCGTTAGCGAACCAAACTGCGTATCTGCCAGAACACTGTCGGTGTTAAAAGGTGTAGGGACCAGGACACGAAGGCGATGATCGTCAGCCTGGTTATCAAGGTTGATATCCACATCAATACGCCTGCTGTTATGACTAAGAGTGACAACCAACACCCCCCCTACTCTGCCAGTGGATTGCCGGGCGCTGCGTTCTGACAAATTGAGCGGCACTGCCATGTCATAGCGGATAACAGCCCTGCTCTGCCAGGCTTCATGAATAATATCGCATTGCGGTTTCGCGTTCGCTGCGGTAATTACCCACTCTTCTTTTGCGGGTGAATAGTCATATTCATCACCATCATCAGAGCTTTCTTCAATTTGCAATACCCGGTCATAGCGCACACCGCTGTCTTTATCTACCAGTTGCAGAGAACCATCCTCATTGAGCGCAATTTGCCAGAAAGCATTTTCCAGTATCCCTTCAGCGTCACTTTTTGCCGCAATCACGTTGCCAGGCTGATTCGCTTCAATATAAAGCGTGCGATAGCCCATAGAAGGGACAATCTGGTTGATCTGAATATCAAACTCCATAAAGGGATCATAATTGCCATAATGAACAATTTGCCGATCGATTAGGCCAGGATCGATCTCACGGGCATGGCGAATAAAATACGGTACAGGCTGACCGCGATCGTCTCGTAGATTAAACTGGCTGGCGCGCAGCCGCACAGTGGTGTTAATAACTTCTTCCCGCGGCCAGGGCATCAGGTTAAACAGCACGAGTTTGTCGGCATCACTCTGTGGCATGTTATCGGCAATTTTGCGCATGTAGAAACGCAGCAGATTATCCGCCATGTCTTCAGCCAGTTCGAAGCGGGCGACAATTTCGCGATGAACTTTGTCACTGCAACAACAACCGATACTGTCGTGGGCATGATTTTTTAAGATCTCTTTCCACATTTTCTCCAGCAAGCCGTGGTGGTATTCAAAACCCAACGTCCAGGCCAGCGTTGCCAGCGGTTCCAGCAGATTAACAATCTTATTTTCAATACGCGCGTGGGCAATTTTGATATCCATACGCGTAGAACCGATGGTGCGATGCACGCGCATATATTTGCCATCAATAAATTCCCCTTTCAGGGTTGCCAGATTATCTCGCTGCGCTTCGATCTTCTCAAATACCTCTTCAAAGCGGCTCATCACAAACTTACGTTGAGGGTAGATCTCACGTAGCTTATCCATCACTTCGAAGATATTTTGCTGCAATGGCATCTGGTCATGCCCATTCGGCAGCAAAATCTCTTTGGTTACAGACGCTTTTTCCAGCACGTCAAAATAACTGTCGAGGCGTTTACGTAATCCGTTTTCGTCGGCAGGTAAGTACTTACCGATGGGGTGATGCTGCCAACTTACTGATTTAGTGTATGATGGTGTTTTTGAGGTGCTCCA
>OOBX01000669.1_pt1 | contig 13063 bp, 21 predicted proteins | sample 1671021 | NCBI WGS metagenome assembly OOBX01 (sample SAMN06348114, study PRJEB24527) | human gut metagenome | biome: human gut; feature: ankylosing spondylitis patient; material: feces | host: Homo sapiens | place: China | collected 2015-10 | reverse complement strand
TAGCTTCTGAGTGTACACATGATTCAGATATGGCGGAGGCACGATCGGAGTTAGAAGATCAGAATGTGAGTATTGGTGAAATTAATAAAAAGCTTGATAAAATACTCGGCGAATATGGAGGTACACTTACTATCTATGTTTCAACTGAGCGAGGGAATAATAGCACAGCTGATGGGACTCAGGCATTGCCGTTCAAAACGATTCAAGCAGCAGTAAACACGATACCACTTTTAACACCAAGTCAAGTGACTATTCTCATTGAGGATGGGACCTATTTAGAAGATGTTCGTTTTCGAAACATTTATTCAGGAGGTATCTATATTCGATCAGTCCAAGACACAACAAATTTAGACCCTTCATCTACGGACTGTCCTGTTCGTGTTCGTTCAATTTCATTTGTATACTGCACTGGTTATCTTCAAGTACGAGGAATTCAATTTGTAGACCAGGGGAATGCACCATCTACTGGCAGTACACGATATTCGATCTATCAAGAGCAGGGTGGATATATGAGTCTTGCTAAGTGTAAGTTTGCTGAAAATACCAAGTCGATATCCAATCATAAAACCATTTATGTCGGAGGAAGTTCAAAGGCAACAATCGGTTCTGATACCACCTTTATTAATCAACTAATGTGTGTTTATGTACTAGGAATGGCAGAAGCAAATATTTCTGGAATTAAGGGGTCTTCAAATACAGAATTCTTAGTTGTATGGAACGGTACCGGAAGAATACCAAGTGATTTAAATATCGCTACAACAAATACTAGAACGATCGAAAGAGGATTGATTTTAACAAAGGGGTCGGTGATGTAATTGTTCAAAACAAGCGAAGAAATAATTGTGATTCAAGCAGAAGCAACCACCCCTGTAAATACAGGAGTGGTTTTTTGGTCCCATGACAAAGGGACTGCTAAACTGATATTTCGGTTAAAAAAAGATCATATAAATCAAAACTTATCTCAAGGGACAATTGTTCCGATCCTTTTAGAATTTAATTCAACCACAGCAAGTAATGGACGAGGACGCCATATTTATCATGCGGTAATTGAGGATGTTTTAGAGGGGATAGTTTCCATTGTTTTAGAAGATAATATTTTGGGTTACGTTGGCCGTGTAGATGGTTCAGTTTATATTGAGTTACCTGATTCGCGATCACTCGATACTGCTGGCCGATTTACTTTTGATATTAAACGGAGTCCGATCGATGAAGATGTTCCTGAATTGGAAGATTATTATTGGCAAGGATTCAACGAGATTATACAAGAATCAAAACGTTTAATCGATCAAGTAGAGAGTAACTGCGAAACTGTTCTAAATGATCTGTCTTCAAAAGTCACTTCCTTAGAAAATCAGACATCAGATATAAAAAGCAAACAAGCAGAGATACTGAAATCTATAGAAGAGCATGACGTTTTTACCAAGCAAGAAAGTTCCGCAAACGTGATCGATCAAGTAATTGGAAAAGAAAATTTTGAGATGACCTTTACGATGGACTTTAAAGAAAAAGTTAGAGGTTCAGTTAATGAAAATCCAAATACCTTATTCGGATTAGGGACAACGACTTTACCACAACCAGCTGAAATGACAACTGAAGTTGTTCAGGAACGGTACACAGCTATTAGTGAAATTGATGGGAATACTGTTAATAGTTCAATTACAGACAATGCCTATTTTCCAAAGTTCGGAGCAAAGTGGAACCTCGTTGAACATGTAAAAAAAGTACTTGGAGAAGAGTACTTTTTTACACTAGGTGCTACAACATTGGCACAACAAGTGGACTTACTGAGAGCTAAGATAACTAGACTGTCGGGTAATTTATATGCATATGGCCATTCGCCAAATGGATATAAAGTATCAATGGGAAGCTGGTTGCGAACAACAAATGCGTGGGAACCAATAGCTAGTCATACTAGTGACACTATATCAAAACTCACTATTGATATTGATAAGCCCATGATTTCAAACTACATCGATGATAACGGGTTCTTTTACACGTTAGTCTATTCCGATCCGTCTGACGGGAAGACAGCAACAAGAGTTGTAATGGACTACACGAATGTCGTTTTCACTATGGGAATATCAGCAAACGAACACATTAAGTCCATGATAGCGGCCAATCACGTAGAAAACTTAGCAACTCAAGATGAGGCAGAAACAGGTGAAGACAATACAAAAACGATGACTCCGCTTCGTGTTTTTCAATCGATTGCACAGTGGACGAAAAACAAGTTCATATCTCTGACGGAGAATGAAACAGTTTTAGGAATAAAGAACTTCGCAAATGGCCTTCAAGTTGGTGGAAACGATGTGCTTTCTCAAAATGGCGTGAAGAGACTCTATCTAAATTCAACGCAAAATTCATCCTTCAATGCGGGATCTGCCACTTTTGTAAGGTACGGAGACTATGTAACGCTATTTTTGAACTTTCAAGCGGCGATTTAGCGCGAGATGCAAATGTAGTAGCCGATACTATTATTGATGATATTTATGAACCTCATGAGAATTTTCATTTTTTTATCGGCACTGAAAGCAACCAAGCAGTAGTTAAATTTGTTGGTAAAGCAGTCAAAGCAAATAGCGTGCTTACAAGCTCGCAATGGTACGTAGGTACAGTAACTTATTTAGCTAAGAACAAATTATAGGAGGGAAAAAATGAAAATAATCTACAAAGTCTTATACCCTGTCGGATACGCGCAGCACGAGGTGCCGGAAGACTTTCCAACTTCTATTCCTTTTGTGGAAGTCGAACCTATTCAAAATTTAGAAAATCCACAATCTCAGTTCTTTAACTTTTCTAAGAATAGATGGGAAGAAGCTGTAACTCAGAACTTTAGCGAAAAGCTAGAATTAATAGAAACACTTAATCAAGCTATTCAAAAGCAGAATGAAGAGTTGAAGATTAAAGCTAAAGAACAAGAAACTCAGTTAACTGATACACAGTTGGCTTTGGCAGAAGTGTACGAAATGTTAATTCCTGCCGATGCGGCGAAGGGGGATATGTAAATGGCGAATATTTACGTGAATTTGATCCTGAAGGGATTGAAGACGATTGAAGAAGTGCCAAAAACAATTAGAAATGAAGTGCAAGCAATCCTTGATGCAGAAACTGCGGATTAGGATTGCTTTTTATTTACTCAGAAGGGAGGTGGAAGAAATGGCTGTAGTGTATGCGACTTTAATTATTAAAGGTAAGAAAACGATTGAACAAGTACCAGGTCTAATTCGTGAACAAGTGAAAGAGATTCTAGTAGATATGGATTTGCCAGAATTGGCAGAGTAACAATTTAGCCTCGTTTTTAACGGGGCTAATTATTTAGTTGGAAGGCGGGGGAGTTTTGAAAGATGATACTGCACAAGATGTTATTGAGCGCCTAGTGCGCATTGAAACAAAACTTGATAATTACGAGGCATTGAGAGAGAAGGCGGATGCTGCGAAAGATGTGGCGGATCACGCATATTCTATTGCACTCAACAATGCTGATGACATCAAAGAAATTAAAGCAAATAACAAATGGTCATGGGGGTACATGATCGGTTTAGGCATCACAATTATTGGCTATTTTTTAACGAAATTATAGGGGGGTTCGAAATGATTTTACCGGACAAGTATTACCAAATTATTAAATGGGCGGTTCTCACGGTGTTGCCAGCTGCATCTGTTTTAGTTGGCACACTTGGAAAAGCATACGGTTGGGGTGGCGCGGATATGACTGTGCTAACAATTAATGCTGTAGCTACTTTTTTAGGAGTAGTTACAGGTGTCTCGGCATACAATTCGAAAAAATAGGAGGAATCACATGAAAAAGAAAATTACGTTACTGAGCCTATTTATGGCTCTTTTTTTATTGCCAATTTTCCCAGGGAATGTGGATGCGGCGAAAGGTGATCAAGGGGTTGACTGGGCAATCTATCAGGGAGCACAAGGACAATTTGGTTATGCGCATGATAAGTTCGCAATCGCTCAAATTGGAGGATACAACGCTGGCGGTTTGTACAATCAGTGGACTTATTCTAGTCAAGTGAATTCAGCTTTAGCTCAGGGAAAACGTGCGCACACATACATTTGGTTTGATACGTGGGGAAGCATGAGTATTGCGAAAACTACTATGGATTACTTCCTGCCGAAGGTAAAAACGCCTCGTGGTTCCATCGTGGCATTAGATTTTGAGCATGGAGCTAGTGGGAATAAGCAAGCGAATACGGATACTATTTTATACGGTATGCGAAGGATTCGTGATGCTGGGTATACGCCAATGTACTATAGTTACAAACCATTCACGTTGGCAAATGTATACTATCAGCAAATCTTGGCTGAATTCCCTGATAGTTTGTGGATGGCTGCTTATCCGAATTACAACGTCACTCCATATCCTGTATGGTCCGTATTTCCTAGTATGGACGGCGTGGCGATCTATCAATTCACTTCCACGTATGTTGGCGGCGGATTGGATGGTAATGTCGATTTAACTGGAATTACCGATAACGGATATACAACACTGCCGGCTCCGAATCTATCTAAAGTAACGGATATCTACCGTGCTGGACAGAATTATTCTGTAATGGAAGTCGGAAACGGTAAAGGTCACGTTGATGGATTCGGCGCAATGGCTGGGAAAATTAAAGCAGAAGGATGGAGTACTCGTACTCACAAAAATCAATATGCTTTTATTCTCGACCGTACAACGGGTAAAGAATTGAAACGTATCAAGCTGAAAGACTTGCCACGAGCGGATGCAGCTAAGGTGTATAATCGTAGTGACACTGCAGGATTCCAAATTGAATTCAATCAGAAAGATGTTGCAGGTCATTCGATCATTATTATGATCCGAAGCACCAATGACCCAAAAGGTAATACAAAAGACGGATTCAACGATCTAACTGAAACACGTTGGTATCTGGACGTATAACAAACAGCCCTCTTAAATTAATTAAAGGGTATTTATGATAAAATAAAAAAGAGCCCACCCTGCAAAAGTGAAAGCTCTACATGAATTGCCTTTATAATATTATACCACGAATGGAGGTAGTTTTCATGGATAAAACTAATGAAAGGATACTCCTCAATAATTCTGAGTTAAGAGAGTTGAAAAAAATTATTTTGTTCTCATTGAATGAAGGCTATGGGGTATATTATCCAGATATTGACCTTACTAAAAAAGTGATAGCTAAGTTGCTTTCTGATGATGAGTTTAAAAATATAAAGCGAGAATTTATTGTAGAGTAAATGATGAAGAAAATCCAATATAAACTATTGTTCAAACCCCCTCTACAGCCTTAGTTGGTTGTAGAGGGTTTATTTTTATATTTCCATCATTTCAAACTCCATCATAATCTTCGTCTTGCCAATCACCGCATATTTCTTCACCACGAACTGTTTCCTACTATTGTACTCGCCAGCAACAGCGATCCGCATTCCATCCTCTACATCTGCCAAAAAAGATAGTGAGTGTGAGGCAATAAGACATGACTGATTATTCAGCTTAAAATAGACAAGGGGGCGTTCTGAAAGCTTTAATATTTTAATACTAGTCACTAAACCACTCATGCTCATCATTTAAACCACTCCCATATCTAAGAATATAAAAATCGTCATTGTGAAAGGCGTTTGCTTTCATACAGTAAAACTCAAAACATTTTTCTCCGACCTCAAAAATGCTATTTGGTCCGAAATCCCACAATAAGTCTTGTAATGTAGAAAAAGGTATGTAGCCTTGTTCGTAGAGCAAAATAGGGTTCATTTCAGCTCACTCCATTTGTGCCAGTCGTACAACTCTACATGTCGTATTTCATCGTAATCTACTTTTTGATCATCAATGTAGATTCCTAAATCGTCATAGCCTTTTATCATACCTACCACATCATCTAAATATTTACCTTCCATATCTAGCTGTTCTAGCTGAATTGCGACAGGGCGTCTTTTTAAGCGAGCATGCTCTAGAACGTGTTGTATTTCGTGAGAGTACATCTGTGGCTTTTGTTCATTGACTCGTGATCGTTCAGCAACATCTTTTTGCATTGCTGCAGTGTGATCGGATAAAAAGAATCCTGTCAACCATTTCAACATGCCCCTATCCTCATAAACGCTTTTGGCCTCTAAAAAAAGCTTTTCTGCTGACTCATCATCATAAATCATAACCTTCACCTCACCGATATTATACGAACGTTTGTTCTGGTTTGTAAAGCGAACAGTTTCTTAAATCTGAAAAAAAGGGGCAAAAAAGGGGCAAATATTTGCCAATGTTGTCAAATAATCAGTAAGAAAGAGTGGGGGGAAGGTCGAAAAAACATTGATATGACAACAATTAGCAATATTTGTTTAGCGATAATCCAACTAAGTAGGATCCGGCATGTGTCTGATATAAACCGCGTAACAGCAAGTCTGAGAGCTTGCTTTTTTATTTGTCAAAAACCAAAAGGGGCAGAAAAGGGGCAAAGCTCATTTGCCTTTAGCATTAAGCTTTTCAACAATACTAGCTTTTGTTTTCTTGGTTACATGAGTGTAGATTTTCATTGTTGTCTCCATGTCTGCATGACCTACGCGTTCCATGATTGCTTTTACTGGTATGTTTAATTCAGCAAGTAGGGAGATGTGAGAGTGTCTAAAAATATGACTAGACATTTTCTTTTTGATAGCATCTTTACCAAGTTTGTCATTCATAGCTTTTAGCGAATTGTTGAACGCATTGATTTGAATTGGTTTTCCAGTCTTGCCAACAAAGAGATAAGAAGTCTTTCCTTTGAATTTTAACTTGTTCTCTAAAATCAATTCGTCAATTATTTCTATTGCTCGATTTGATAGATCAATTTCACGATATGATGCTAATGTTTTTGGCATCTCTTTTTTTGCATTTTTATAGCCGTCCGAATAATCTAAAGTACCAATAACCTTTATAGTTTGGCTATTCGGATCGTAATCATCGATTGTGAGGCTTATAGCTTCGCCTGCACGCAGTCCAGTTAAATACATGAACTCAGCTAACCTTCCGTGATGGACGCTCTGAAACGTGCTGTAATAGACGTTCAATAGCTTGTTGATTTCTTCTTCTTCTAAATACTTATCTTCCACTCTTTCATAAGTTTCTTTTGTTAAAGCTGGTTTAGGAACTTTCGCCCTGTTAATAGGATTAATTTTGATCATTTCCATATCCACTGCATAATCAAGCGCCATTTTTAGCACACTTCGAAACTTCTTCTTATATTCGTAAGATTGAGGTAACTCATTTATGAAATCTTGATAAAATCTTGTGTCTGTATTTCGCACCACCGCAGCAGTGTTAATATTCTTTCGTATGTATTTCAAAAGTTTTTCATAATTAACTTGTGATGATTGGCGAATAGAAACCTTATGCTGATTCCACCACGCATCTAATAGCTCGCCAAGTGTAATCTTGATTTGATTCTTTTCTTCGATCTTCTTATCAATTTTTTCTTGAAGTTCTATGTTTGCTTGCTTCTTAGCTTGATTAGATTTGCTGTTAAGTGTGATGGAAACTTTTCTGCTTTTTTCTGTGTATGGGTCAATGTATCGTTCAGAATATTTGTATTTCCCGTTCGGTAATTCTTCAATCCACATGTAAATTCAACTCCTTAAATGGAACGTATGTTCTTTTTTGGCGTTATTAAAGAAGCCCCTAAAGTGGGGCAGCTTTAGTACGAACCAACCCATGAAGCATTTGCAAAATAAACTTCATAATCAGTTGTATCGTTCATTATATCGAAATAAGCGATACCTGTAGCAGATTTTCCTGGTTGGATTGTTTCAGAATAAAAATCTCTTGAATTTAGTTCAGCTTTCATATTATTACCATCGTAGAAATCTAATTGATGCGACGTAACTTCAAAAGGCTTATCCCCTAAATTCGTCACTGTAAAAGTAACTTTAGCGAAGTATCCATTTTGAGGAATATAATAGTCCCCGTCACCCATATCTTTTTCCACCGAATCAATCTTTACATCCATCATATCTCCGGATTCGCTTTTTAAAGGCTGGCTTTGACCAATAGAGGCAGAGGTGGCAGTATTCGGACTAGAACTGTCACCACCGACGTATTCAGAATCTGGCTTGGGAGCGTTTTCGTCTGAAACTTGCTGCTTTGCCTTCTTAAATTCCGAGTCTAAATCGTAACTGCTTGTTCCAGAAATTGAAGATTCAGTTTCGCTAGAATTGCTATTCACTATTCCGCTAACAATGAATATTGAAGCAACAATAAACAATCCTAATATTACCCAAATAATTGGATTTTTAAATTCACTTTTATTCATTTTATTCCCTCCGATTAATATTTTCTTTTACTGGGATTAGCCATATCCCATACAACTTTTCCTTCTATATACACCTCTTCAAGCTCATAAGGATTGGTAATCATAATTGAATGCTCTTTTTCATCATATGAATCGGGTTCTAAAACAACTCCCGTCTTAAGTCTGTAGAAGCGCTTAACAGTATATTCTGTTCCGTTGAGCCTAACAGCTGCTACATCACCATTACAAACCTGCTCATCAGGGTCTATGAGAATATATTGTCCGTCTGGGAATAGTTTGTTCATAGAATTGCCTGTAATTTCTAATAATTTCGAATTTGGATGTTTCAAACCTATATTCAACGGGATTTCTACATCCTCTGGTATCTCGTAGCTTTCAAGAGGACGTCCTGCTACTATTTTTCCAACAAGAGGACGAACCATTGTTTTACCAGTCATCGACATGAGCTCTTCTCCTATTAAAAAAGAGTAATCAAGGTCTAATGCTTTAGCGGCTGTTAAAATCTTGTTTTCTGGGAAAGGAATCTCGTGCGAGGCATATCTGGATATAGTAGAGCGATTAACACCTAATTTTTTTCCAAGTTCTTCTTGAGATATTTTTCTCGTTTTTCTGTATTTCTCGATTAAGTCAGCTATTTCACTGTTTTTTCTCAATTTTTATCACCTCTCGAAAACATGTTCGTATCAACGATCCTAGTATAACAAACGTGCGCACAACGCAACAAGCAAAATTATTTATTATTTTATGTTGCGTATGCGCACGAATATTGTTATGATTCATTATGTAACAGAGAGGAAGGTGAATATAATTGTTATTTGACTATAATTTGTTAAAAGAAGCTCGAAAGAATGAAGGAAAGACAAAAGCTGATGTTGCTGCATATTTAAACATTGGTAGAAGCTCATATTCTAGAAAAGAAGATGGACTAATTACTTTTGACGTACGAGAATTGGCTAAGGTAATGGATTTCTTAAATATCCCGAAATTTTTACCTCAAAACGTGCATAAAAGAAACATTTGATAAGCAAAAACGTGCGTTAAAGAAACTTATCCACAGGCTGCAATAGAAAAATAAGAAATTGATGAGAAAAAATAAAATAACGGATTCACTTTGTGGATAAATAAAAGCTTAAATAATGTTGATTTGGCAGAAAACTAATTTAGTTAATTAAATAACGCAAAGGAGGATAAATAATGACTGAAAAAATCGCCTTGGCAGAAACCATCAAATTGCCTCAATTATCAATGCCAAAGGATGAAGCGATTAAGTATTTTGGATTTGAAGGACATGAATCTACATTCCAAAGACTGTTAGCAGAATTCAAAGTACATCCAGATTTCAAAAGTGGGTATAGATCACCGACTTACAAAATTGTGTTGATAAACATTAATCTGTTTGATCAATTTTTGGATTGGAAAGATAAGAATAAATTTAGGTAGAGGAGGCAACAGCATGAATCAATTACCACAAACAATTAATACATTAGAAATAGCAAGAATGGTAGACCGCGAACATAAAGTGGTTTTAAGAGATATCAGAAATATTATCAAACAAATCGACGAGAGCAAAATTGCGCTGGTTAATTATTTCATTGAGTCAACATACAAAGATGCAAAAGGGGAGGAAAGACCTTGCTTCGATTGTTCGAAAAAAGGATGCGAGTTGTACAGCACTCGAATGACTGGAGCAAAAGGAACACAATTCGCAGTTGCTTATATCGAACGTTTCAATCAAATGGAAGATCAGATCAAGCAACAAGTGAAAATCCCTACCACGCCAAGAGATTTGGCGTTACTAGCTTTATCCGCTGGCGAAGAAACGAATCAGCGTGTTGATGAACTAGACACTCGCGTTGCTGATTTAGAAGAGAATACGGTACTAAGTGCTGGCGATTATGGATATATCAGCAGACGAATCAATCAGCGAGTTTCGGAAGTTGCCAGAGGATTTGGAAAACTTACTCAAGAACAACGAGGAAAACTTCATAAAGATATCAATTCAGGTGTAAAAGCTGTGACAGGTGTATCTACGCGGACGCAACTAAGAAACAGACACTATGAAACAGTCTTAGATTTCATTAATGATTGGGAACCATCTACAGCAACAAAGATGCAAGTGCGACAAATGAGCTTGGATTTAGAAACTGCATAGGAGGCTTAAAATGAAAAAAATCTATTGGCTACGACGTGCCACTCTTGGACTGTCACTGCTTGGCGTAGGAGCGGGCTTAACAGGCTATATCCCAGTATGGCTACGAATTGTCTTACTTGCTGGCGTAGGTGGCAATTTGCTGTTAGGAGAAGAATTTGAGTTTGAGCGACGTGCTGGGAGGTGATTGTCATGAAAACATTTGACTATGAGTCAGCGAATCAATGGCTAGATGAAAATTGGTCAACCATCAAAGCCGAACAAGTGAGAGAACGACAAAAAGCTTGGCGAGGGATTGAATGATGAATAATACAAAAAAGACTAGCTTACCCCATCCAAAGTCAGCCAGTCAAAAAAATGTAAACAATTTATAAATGTAGTATACCACAACTTTATAACGGAGGTAAAAACCAATGGCAAAAAACGAAGTTTTGCTGAGCGAATTAAATGATGGTGCTCTGCAGGAACGGTTTAACTTTGAACTTGAGCAAGTCAGCAAAAATATCATGGACCCGAATACAGATCCAGACAAGAAGCGAAAAATCACGATTGACATCACTGTTTTGTCCGATGAGTATCGTGAGGCTCTTGTTTTCGATTGTCAAGTGAAGTCTAAGCTTGCTCCACGCGACAACGTCTCATCTAGAATTTTAATTGGAAAGAACGCTAAGGGTAAAGTAATTGTTAATGAGTTGAAAAGCGGACAACAAGGACAAATGTATTTTGATCCTGAAGACTCTGAATTGAAGGACGACAAGGGAACGCCGGTTACTGAAATTGAAGAAACCGATAAAATAAAAAAATTCAAACAAAACTAGGAGGATTTTCAAATGGAAGAAAATTTGAAAGCAGCATTGGAGTACGCTGTTGATTTACGAGACGGACAGAAAGTTATTTATGACGAAGAAGGTAAAACTTACTACGATTCAAACAAAGTTTCGTTACGCGAAGTTGATCCGATCAAGTATGCGAAAACATTAACTACTAAATCATTATCAGGGCTTGTAGATTATCTAAAATCAAAATTCGATGATCAAGTTGCTGATCCCGAGCCATTGTTAATTCATGTTGAAGGACCAACGATAGTTAATGTTTATTCGAAGCTTGATGACGATCGAAAGCGCGAAAGTATTATAGCTGCTGCAGCTTCACTGGATAGTTTCCCTTATGGTAAATGGTTGGATTCAGAAGAATTCATCATTAATGTTCTTTCACTTATTCGACGTGATTTAGATGCAGACGCTATTCGTCAATGCGCGAGTCAGATTCGTATTGAAGGTGGTGCTGATTTAAGTGATAACGGTGTGTCTCAGACTGTGACAGTCAAAGAAGGGGCCACACTTAATAAAGCAGAGGTTCCAAGTCCAGCAGACTTGCGGCCTTATCGGACATTTTTAGAAGTGGAACAACCATCTAGCCCGTTCATTTTTAGAATTAATAAACGTGGCGACTGTGCATTGTTTGAGGCTGACGGCGGAATTTGGAGACATGAAGCTATGGCAAATGTTAAAGAGTATTTAGCTGGCAAGCTATCAGAAGAAATTGAAGCAGGATATCTAACAATTATTGCTTAATTAGGCACAAAAAAGCTCACTACGCCGGCAAGCAATTAGTGAGCAAACAAAGAATGATTTGAGGTGATTATATCATGAATAAGCGAATTCGTAAAAAGTATCTTTCAGTTGAACAACAAAAATTATTAGCCTTGTACAAGGATTGCGAAACAGTACGTTTCTATAGACATAATGATTCTTTTGAAGAGGCTGAATTATTCACATCAATGATCGGAAAACCCGAAATCGAGTCTAGCAGAGGGACAATCTGGTTTTCTTCTACACAAGACAAAATCTCAGCAACTGCCTTTATTAAAAGTTAGGAGAATGAAGAAATGAACACTCTTGAAAAATATGAAATTGAAGAACTTGAACAGACATCCGTAGAAGGCTGGTCCATTGACGATATCGGTGGCGCTGATTGGGCGTTAAGAAAAATTTCAGCTCTTCAAAGTCAGAATGATGAAATTAAGAAGTTCGCTGATTTGGAACGAGAAAGAATCGCCAATTGGGAGACAAAAGAAACAGAAAGTAATAACGACAGAATCAGCTTTTTCGAAATGAAGCTAAGTGAATACTTAAATAAATTACGGAAAGATGATCCTAAAGCTCGAATCAAAACGCCACATGGAACAGTTGGGACAAGAAAGGTTCCTGATAAATGGGAATACTCTTCAGAAGCTGTTGCAGAGTTGAAAAAACTAGGGATGACCGAGTACGTGAGAATCAAAGAAGAAGTTGATAAAGCAGCATTTAAGAAATCTGTATCGGTTATTGAAGGCGGAAGAATTGTAAATAGTGATGGTGAAGTAGTCGAAGCGGTTAAGGTCATTCCACAAGGCGAAAAATTATCAGTAAAGGTGGAAAAATAATATGGAAGTAAAAAAGGCGAAGCGAGAAAAGCTAAAAGTTCCCATTATGATTACTGGAGCAAGCGGTAGCGGAAAAACAGTATCAGCTCTTTTAATTGCTAAAGGGATCGTTGAAAAAATGTATCCTGATTTATCAGACGAGGAACAGTGGTTAAAAATCGGGGTTATTGATACTGAACATAAGAGAGCGCTTTTGTATGCAGAGTCTACTGTTGCGGGTGTATA
>OOBX01000666.1_pt1 | contig 13118 bp, 9 predicted proteins | sample 1671021 | NCBI WGS metagenome assembly OOBX01 (sample SAMN06348114, study PRJEB24527) | human gut metagenome | biome: human gut; feature: ankylosing spondylitis patient; material: feces | host: Homo sapiens | place: China | collected 2015-10 | reverse complement strand
CGATGCCGATTTGACACATCAGGCACCTGAATTTACATTGACTCCCGGTGCAACCATTTCTCCGGCCAGCGGGACCGAACGTGACTTTACGACTCCGCAATTTTATACGGTAACTTCTGAAGATGGAAATTGGAAGAAAGAATATCAAGTTACTTATATTATTGCCGGAATTAGCTCGGAATATCATTTTGAGAATGTAAAGGATTACAAGAGTTCGCTTTTGAAATATGTTTATAATATTTTCTATGAGAATGATTCTGAGGGAAAATGGGTAATGGATTGGGCCAGTGGAAATATCGGTTTTGCTTTGACTGGTGCAGGTACGGAAGATCCGGCATCATTTCCGACTTCTTCTTATGCGGAAGGAAAAATGGGCAAATGCGTAAAGTTGGAAACAAAGTCGACAGGGGATTTCGGTTCGAAGTTGGGTATGCCTATTGCTGCCGGTAATCTTTTTATGGGTACGTTTAGTGTAGGGAACGCATTGACCGACCCATTGAAAGCAACAATGTTCGGAGTTCCGTTCGAGCATATACCGACCTACTTGAAGGGGTATTATAAGTATAAGGCAGGTGAAGTTTATAAAGATGAGAATGGAAATATTGTAAAAGATAAAAAGGATACGTGGGATATTTATGCAATCTTTTACGAGACAGATGAAAAGACAAAAACATTGGATGCAACGAACCGTTTTGATCATCCTAATTTGATATCCATAGCTCGCATTGATGAGAAAGACCGGAAGGAAACGGATGAGTGGACGGAGTTTTATTTGCCATTTGTGACAAAGACTGGAAAAACTGTAGATAAAGATAAACTGAAAGCTGGTAAATATAATGTGGCTATTGTCTTTTCTTCCAGTATTGAAGGGGATTATTTCAGAGGTGCTGTCGGCAGTACATTGCATATCGATGAAGTGGAACTGATTCATGCAGCAGATTAAAAAAGATTATTGTGATGAGAAAGAATATTGTATCAATTTGTGTACTGGCCTTGCTGCTGGTAACGTTTTCGGTTTTTGGACAAGAAGACCGGAATAAGGGAATTATCAATTCTGCATTGATCGGTTTGGAGTATGAGGTAAAAGCCGGCTTTAACATAGGGGGAACGGCTCCGATACCATTGCCCGTTGAGATTCGTGATATAACGGGGTATAATCCTACTATGGCTGTTGCGATAGAGGGGAATGTGACAAAGTGGTTCGATCAAGAAAAAAAATGGGGAATGAGAATCGGTATTCGTTTGGATAGCAAAGGGATGAAAACGAATGCCAATGTGAAAAATTATGGAATGGAAATCATCGGTGAAGGGGGTGAACGCATAAAAGGAAATTGGACTGGATATGTGAAGACTAATGTAAAGAATACATATCTGTCTTTTCCGGTTTTGGCTACTCATCAGTTTAATCGTCGCTTCAGTATGAATCTGGGACCGTATTTTGCCTATATGTTGGAGGGTGATTTTTCCGGAAACGTGTATGATGGTTATTTGCGCGAAGGTGATCCTACCGGTAATAAGGTCGTTTTTGCCGATGGAAAAAATGCCCCTTATGACTTCTCGAAAAACCTTCGCCGCTTCCAATGGGGTGCGCAGTTAGGTGCCGAATGGCGTGCTTTTAAGCATTTATGCAGACCTGACTTGGGGATTGAATGATATCTTTCAGAAAGATTTCGATACAATTACTTTCGCCATGTATCCGATTTACCTGAACGTCGGTTTCGGCTACGCTTTCTGATACAAACGTATTTTGATATATCGTTATGGCTTTCCTGATTCATAATTATGAAATGGAAAGCCATAATTTTTTTAATAAACGACATCTTTTCTATAGGGCAATCACACCAAAAGAACCCTTTTTTCTACCTTCTTTCCTCTATTGTCATTTTGATACCTTAATCAGGAAATTTGCTATCAAATAGAATGTTAAAAAATATTACCCGCAAGAATGATTTCCAAAAGAGGCCCTATTCATTCAAATTAGATGGGATAGATGTGTTGTTTTGATATTTAATACCTATATTTGTCCGAATAATTTTTTAGTCCAATATATTTTGAATTACCATGAAAGAAAACACTAAGAAGGGTGTAACCCGTCGAGAGTTTCTCGGCCTTTCCGCTCTTGGATTGGCAAGTTTGACTATCCTGCCCAGCTGGGCTGTAAATGGGGTGCGTATCGCACCGAGTGATCGTGTCGTTTTAGGGTTTGTCGGATTAGGGCAACAAGGTTTATCCGATTTTAAGAGTTTCTCTACTTGTCCTGGGGTGCAGGTCGCTGCCTGTTGTGACGTGGATTCCTTGAAACGTGAACGTTTCAAACGTCGTGTCGAGGCTTGGCAGAAGTCTCTGAATGTAGCTCCCCGTTGCGATATGTATGAATTTTATGAAGATGTGCTGGACCGTAAGGATATCGACGTGATTGAAGTGGCAACACCTGACCACTGGCATGCATTGGTTGCTATCCATGCTTGTCAGAGCGGTAAGGATGTTTATTGTCAGAAGCCGTTGGCTTATACGATTACGGAAGGTCTGGCTGTTGCTCGTGCCGTACGCGATAATAATCGGGTTTTCCAGATCGGTAGCCAGCAGCGTTCGAGTAAGGAGTTTCAGGATGCGATTGCGTTGGTTCGTGCCGGTAAGATCGGTCATATCGAAAAGATATACGCCCGTGTCGGCGAACCCCCCAAGCCATTGGACTTGCCGGAAATGGATGTCCCCGGTAATCTGAATTTCAATCAGTGGATGGGACCGTTGAACGATCCGAAGATTCATTATCATCCTGATCTTTGTCCTCCTATCTCTCTTGAACCCGAACAGAACGAGAAGTTGTGGGGGGCATGGCGCTGGTATCAGGAAACCGGAAACGGATATACAGCCGATTGGGGGGCTCATATGTTCGATATTGCACAGGCGGCCATCGGTATGGACGGATCCGGTCCAGTAGAGTTTATCCCGAAAGGATATGAAGGCACAGAATATGCGACGATGAAATATGCTAATGGTATCGTGATGACCGAACAACCTTATCGTGAAGATAATGCCAACGCGCAAGGTATCAAGTTTATCGGCGATAAGGGGTGGTTGAAAGTCGCTCGCGGTTATATCGAATGTTCCGATCCTTCCTTGTTGCCGAAAGAGGAAAAGAAAGTCGGGAAGGGAGAATATGAAGTAAGCTCTCCGCATATGCAGAACTTTATCGATTGCGTTCGTTCACGCCGGAATCCGATTGCTCCGGTTGAAGTCGGTTGTAGTACGAATACGCTTTGCTGCTTGCAAAACATTGCCCGTGAACTGGGACGTCCTGTTCATTGGGATCCGGCAACGTTGAGCTTTAATGGCGATAGGGAAGCCGAATCACATCGTTTGTACTGGTACGAATACAGAAATCCGTACAAATTGCCGTATTATGACAAATAAGAAAGGTAAGAGGTAAAGGAAAGTCCCGGAATAAAGTTTCGGGACTTTTTTATATATTTTTTAGTCCGGATAGTGATTATTCCGTTCGCTCTGTTTAATTTTGCCAAATCCAGACAAAAAACATAATGTATCATGAAAACTAATCAACTATTTCTTTTGACAGGTTTGGTAGCCGTAACTCTTCCTGCCTGTGTCCAAAAGGACAAAAAAGGGGTGTCGGAGAAGCCTATGAATATTCTCTATATCATGTGCGATGATCATTCTTATCAGACAATTAGTGCTTACGATCATCGTTTTATCGAAACTCCGAATATCGACCGGATTGCTAATGAAGGCGTACGGTTTACGAACAGTTTCGTCGCCAACTCTTTAAGCGGTCCCAGTCGTGCCTGTTTGCTGACGGGCAAGCATAGCCATAAGAATGGCTTTACCGACAATACGAAACGTTTTGACGGCAGCCAGCAGACATTCCCGAAGTTGTTGCAACAAGCCGGCTATCAGACTGCAGTTGTAGGGAAGTGGCATTTGACTTCCGATCCTACCGGTTTCGATTACTGGAATATCTTGATCGGACAGGGGGATTATTATAATCCGTACTTTATCGATAACGGAGAGAAAAAGCAGATCGAAGGCTATGCTACGAACATCACGACGGATTTAGCTTTGGACTGGCTGGATAACAAACGTGATAAGAATAAACCTTTCTGTCTCTTGCTTCACCACAAAGCGCCCCATCGTACCTGGATGCCGGATACCTGTGATTTGGATTTGTATGAAGATGTCGTTTACCCGGTTCCCGAAACATTTTATGACAAATATGAAGGGCGTATTGCCGCATCCGAACAGGAAATGAATATTATCAAGGATATGGATCTCGTCTATGACTTGAAGATGGCAGATAAGGAAAATGAGATTCATACGACTACCGGCCTTGAAGAAAATGGCCGTAATTTATATAACCGGATGACTCCGGCTCAAAAGGCAGCTTGGGACAAACATTATGATCCTATTATTAAGAAATTCAAGGAACAGAAGTTGACGGGGAAGGCGTTGGCTGAATGGAAATACCAACAGTACATGCACGATTATATGCGTGTGATCCATTCCGTAGACCGTAATGTGGGGCGTGTGTTGGATTATATGGAGAAAAGCGGTTTATTGGAAAATACTATTATCGTTTATACTTCCGACCAGGGATTCTATATGGGTGAACATGGCTGGTTCGACAAACGTTTCATGTATGAAGAATCTTTCCGTACACCGATGTTGGTTCGTTTAAAGGCGACATCCCCGAAATGGTCCAGAATATCGACCATGCAGCGACTTTCCTTCAAGTGGCTGGCGTCCCTGTTCCCGAAGATATCCAGGGTGATTCTTATTTGCCTTTGTTGAAAGGTGAAAAGCCGAAAGATTGGCGTACTTCTTTATATTATCATTTTTACGAGTATCCGGCGGAACACGCAGTAAAACGTCATTATGGTGTTCGTACCGACCGCTATAAATTAATCCATTTCTATAATGATATCGATGTGTGGGAACTTTATGATCTGCAAAACGATCCGATGGAAATGCATAATATCTATAATGAACCGGGCAATGAAGCCTTGATCGACAGTCTGAAAACCGAACTGAATAAATTGCAGGAACAGTACGACGATCCGATTGAAACGGAGTTGGCAACTGCGAAGAAATAAGATAGAAATAACAAAAAAGGCATTCATTTCTGAATGCCTTTTTTGTTATTTACCATAAGGTTGTGGAGCATATCGGACTCGAACCGATCACCTTCAGACTGCCAGTCTGACGCTCTAGCCAGATGAGCTAATGCCCCGTATGACTTATTTTCAAGCGCAAATATAGGGCTTTTCCTGATATAACCACTATCTTTGCCATAGATTTTTTATAAAAAATAAGATGATTGTTTATAATACAACGTTCCATATAGAAAAAGATATTCTGGATGAAAGTTTGGATTATCTGAAAAAACAGTATATCCCGAAAGCCGTGGAGAGCGGTTTCCTACAGCGGCCATGCCTGCGACGTGTGATGCAGGCTGAAGAAGGAGAAGGCATCAGTTTCTCCGTCCAGTTTCATGTTAAGAATGTCGATACGTTGAATTTCTGGTTGCAGAATGAAGGAAATAACCTTCACCGCGCATTGGTTGCTCGTTTCGGTCATAAAATTGCCGGCTTTAGTACTTTACTGGAAGAGATAGATTGGGAGAAATGACGAAAGACCGTGTCATATTGGGCATTGATCCTGGGACGATTGTGATGGGTTACGGAGTGCTGACGATTGAAGGAAACAAACCCAAACTGGAAGCTATGGGGATACTCCAATTGAATAAATACGAGGATCATTATTTGCGGCTCCGTAAGATTTTTGAGCGGGTCTTGGGACTTATCGATCAGTATCATCCGGACGAACTGGCCATTGAAGCTCCGTTTTTCGGGAAGAACGTACAGAGTATGTTGAAATTGGGGCGTGCACAGGGAGTCGCTATGGCTGCCGCACTCGAACGAGATATCCCGATATTTGAATATGCCCCGCTAAAGATCAAGATGTCCATTACCGGAAATGGGAATGCTGCAAAAGAACAAGTGGCCGGGATGTTACAGCGCTACCTGCATATTCCGGAAGCATCCATGTTGCCGCAATTGGATGCGACAGATGGATTGGCTGCTGCCGTTTGCCATTATTTCCAGACGAATAATCCGATACAGGAAAAGAAATATACCGGATGGAAGGACTTTATCGCGAAGAATCCGGGTAAAGTTCATTGATACAAAAAAGGATGCCTGCAATTACAGGCATCCCCCTTCTCATAGACACACTTCTCTATGTATATTGAATACACATCGATCTATACGATACCTTGCGCCATCATTGCTTTGGCCACTTTCATGAAGCCTGCAATATTCGCACCTTTCACATAGTTGATATATTGATCCTCTGTTCCATGTTCGACACATTGTTGGTGGATAGCGCTCATGATCTGATGCAATTTGTCATCGACTTCGGCAGCTGTCCACGAAATATGCATGGCGTTCTGAGTCATTTCCAGGCCGGAAGTGGCGACACCGCCGGCGTTGACAGCCTTGCCCGGTGCAAAAAGTTGTTTATGCTCGATGAACAGGTCGACAGCTTCAGCTGTACATCCCATGTTGGATACTTCGGCTACGCATGATGTCTTGTTCTCGATCAGCTTGCGTGCATCGTCTGCGTCCAGCTCGTTCTGGGTGGCACAAGGCAGTGCGATATCCACTTTCTGTTCCCAGGGTTTCTTGCCGGGATAGAAGGTCGAACCGGGGAATTCTTCGGCGTAAGGAGCTACAATATCATTACCTGAGTTACGCAGTTCCAGCATATAATCGATCTTTTTTCCGGAAATGCCGTCCGGATCATAGATATAGCCGTCCGGGCCGGAGATCGTGACGACTTTTGCACCCAGTTCGGTAGCCTTTGTGGCAGCTCCCCAAGCGACGTTTCCGAAACCGGAGATAGCAACAGTCTTACCTTTAATATCTATACCATGAGTTTCCAACATTTGGTGAACGAAGTAGAGGGCACCGAAACCGGTTGCTTCGGGACGGAGGATAGAGCCGCCGAATTCCATACCTTTACCTGTGAACGTACCGGTGTTTTCGCGAGCCAGTTTCTTATACATACCATACATATAACCGACTTCACGTCCTCCTACGCCGATGTCACCCGCCGGAACATCGCGGTCCGGTCCGAGGTTACGCCATAATTCGAGGATGAATGCCTGGCAGAAACGCATGATCTCCGCATCACTTTTTCCGCGAGGAGCAAAGTCGGATCCTCCTTTACCACCGCCCATCGGCAATGTTGTCAAAGCGTTTTTGAAAGTCTGTTCGAATCCTAAGAACTTCAGGATGGACAGGTTGACAGAAGGATGGAAGCGGATGCCGCCCTTGTACGGGCCGATCGCGTTGTTGAATTGCACACGATATCCCAAGTTGACTTGTATTTCCCCTTTGTCGTCTACCCAGGGCACACGGAAGGTGAAAATACGTTCCGGTTCAACCAATCGTTCGATGATTTTAGCTTTCTCGAATTCGGGATGCTGGTTGTACACTTCTTCAATTGAAAGAAGAACTTCTTTTACTGCTTGCAAATACTCCTTTTCGCCCGGATGTTTTGCTTCCAGTGCTGATAAGATTACTTCTGTCTTCATAGTATATAATTTCTTTTTAAGATAACATTCTGTTTGCAAATATAGGGAATAGCCTGGGTTGACAAAATGTTTTGCTTACTTTTTGATAGTTCTTTTTATGTTTTTGAACAATGTTCTTTAAGTGAAAATCCGGATTCCTACGGATGGGATTCCGGTTTCACTTTGTGCCAGGAAATGTGTGGTGCTGTTGGCACAGCCGTTTCCTTGCTGTGAAACGTTTGTGCCATATAGGTGAAATGCTTGTGCCATGCTAAGGAAACGTCTGTGCCATGCTGAGGGAACGGATGTGCCACTTGCTCAAATCTTGTCACATGCTTTCGGTTGATTGTTTTTTTCCTTACATTTGAGGCCGTTAATTCTATCGAATCATTATGAGCGGAATACCGGACTTTAAGAACCTTGTGTTTAAAGACACATCATTTGCCAATCTAATGAATAAGCGTATATATAATGTATTGCTTATCGCTACTAAATACGATGCCTTCATGCTGGAGGACGATGGGCGGGTGGACGAGCAGATATTCAACGAATATACGTCACTAAGCCTTCGTTACCCGCCTCGTTTCACACAGGTGACGACAGAGGAGGAGGCACTGGCTGAGTTGAAAGACCGTAACTTCGAACTGATCATCTGCATGCCGAATATGGATAACCGCGATATCTTTGCGGCGGCGACGGAGATCAAGATTCATTACCCCAATATACCGATCGTAGTCCTCACCCCATTCTCGAAAGAGGTATCCAAGCGGATTGCCAATGAAGATTTGAGTGCGATCGACTATGTGTTCAGCTGGTTGGGAAATGCGGAGCTGTTGCTCGCCATAATCAAGCTGATCGAGGACAAGATGAATGCGCCGGACGATACGGCCAGTGTCGGTGTGCAGATTATCTTGTTGGTGGAAGATTCCGTCCGTTTCTATTCTTCGGCTTTGCCGCATCTGTATAAATTTGTATTGGAACAGAGCCAGATGTTTGCTAAAGAGGCGTTGAACGACCATCAGCGTACACTTCGTATGCGTGGGCGTCCCAAGATCAAGTTGGCGCGTACCTATGAGGAGGCTGTCCGCATCTTCAACCAGTACCGCGATAATATGCTGGGGATCATCTCGGACATGAGCTTCATGCACGACGGAGTGAAAGATCCTTACGCCGGATACAAGTTCGGGCAATATGTGCGGAAGACCGGCCTGATCATCCCTTTTGTCTTGGAATCGTCGGAGGCAAGCAACAAAGTGTATGCGAAAGAACTGGGAGCTTCCTTTATCGACAAAAATTCCAAGAGTTACCCGCAGGATCTGAGGAAGAAGATCATGCAGCGTTTTGGTTTCGGCGATTTCGTCATCCTGAATCCACAGACGAAGGAGGAGATCATGCGCATCAAGGACTTGAAGGATTTGCAAAAGAAGGTCTTTCAGATACCGGACGATTCGCTGGTTTATCATCTGAGTCGTAACCATTTTTCCCGCTTCTTCTATTCCCGTGCCATGTTTCCGCCGGCAGAGGTGTTGAAGCGTGTGGATGTGAGCGACTACAAGGATATGGATGAGGCGCGCAAGTTGATTTTCGACTTGATCGTGCAGTACCGTCGGATGAAGAATTCCGGTGTTGTTGCAGTCTATCAGAAGGAGCGCTTCGACGAATATAGTAACTTTGCCCGTATAGGCGACGGTTCGCTGGGAGGAAAGGGCAGGGGCCTGGCGTTTATTGGGGCGATGGTAAAGCGTTATCCCAAGTTGGAACACGATCACTTTGCTGTGACCATTCCGAAGACGGTCGTGATCTGTACAGACATCTTCGACGAATTTATGGAGACAAACGAACTGTATCCGGTCGTACTGAGTGAAGTGGATGACGAAACGATCCTGAAATATTTCCTGCGTGCCAGCCTTCCCGCCCGTCTGATTGAAGACCTGATGGCGTTTTTCGATGTTGTCAAAAGTCCGATTGCCGTCCGTTCGTCTAGTCTTCTGGAAGATTCCCATTATCAACCGTTCGCTGGGATTTATTCTACTTACATGGTACCCAAGCTGGAAGATAAATATGATATGCTCCGTACGTTAAGCGACGCGATCAAAGCAGTCTACGCTTCTGTCTTTTATCGTGACAGCAAGGCATATATGACGGCGACATCGAACCTTATCGACCAGGAAAAGATGGCGATCGTTCTACAGGAAGTAGTAGGGAACCGGTATAATGACCGTTTCTATCCTACTATCTCTGGTGTCGCACGTTCGTTGAATTTCTACCCGATTGGAAATGAAAAGGCGGAAGACGGAATTGCCAATATTGCTTTGGGGCTTGGAAAATATATCGTAGACGGAGGGCAGACTTTACGTTTCTCTCCTCGTCATCCGCACAATATTTTGCAGATGAGTACGATGGACTTTGCGCTCCGTGAGACTCAAACTCGTTTTTATGCACTTGACTTGAAGAATCTGGCAGATCAGTTTTCTGTGGATGATTCGTTTAATTTGCTTCGTCTAAATCTGAAAGACGCGGATGCGGACGGTTCTCTGAAGTTTATTGTTTCGACATACGATCCTTATGATCAGGTTATTCGTGACGGTTACTATCCTGGCGGGCGTAAGATATTGTCTTTTGTGAATGTTCTTCAACATGAGGTTTTTCCGTTGGCCGATACGCTCGATCAGATACTGCATGTCGGACAGGATGAGATGGGGCGGCCTATCGAGATTGAGTTTGCGGTAAATATAGATCCGCAGAATCCCGGTTTCGCTACATTCTATCTGTTGCAAGTTCGCCCGATCGTGGATAACAAGGAGGTAATGGAAGAAGACCTGACGCTTGTGGAACAAGAGGATACAATACTTACATCGACAAGCGTTTTGGGACATGGCATTGTGACGGATGTGCAGGATATTATATATGTAAAGACCGGTGCTTTCTGTTCCTCCAACAACCAGTCGATAGCCTATGATATCGAGAAGATGAACCGCCAGTTCACTGGAGAAGAAAAGAATTATGTTTTGGTTGGTCCTGGTCGTTGGGGAAGTAGTGACTCCTGGCTGGGCATTCCGGTGAAATGGCCTCATATCAGCAATGCACGTGTTATAGTGGAATGCGGGCTGGAGAATTATCGTGTCGATCCGAGCCAGGGAACGCATTTTTTCCAAAATCTGACTTCGTTTGGTGTCGGTTACTTTACGATCAACCCGTTTAAGGGTGATGGCTGGTTTGATGAGGGATATCTGAATTCCTTACCAGCGGTGGAGGAAACCGAATACCTTCGCCATGTCCGTTTCGATAAACCGGTCGTAATCAAGATGGACGGCAAGAAGAGTTTGGGAGTGGTGTTGAAACCAGAAAAGTAAAATGATAAATAAAGAGAACGTAAATGTGTTAAAACTCCTTTGTCATGATCTTTTAGGCACGGATTACATAGATAAATTTATTTTTTTCATGTAATCCATGCCTAAGTTATATCTATTGTATTTCTACACACCTTCGTCTTGGTTTCAAAACATAGGTGTTTTGAGGAAGAAACATGCATGATTCGTTTTCAAAACATAGGTGTTTTGAAAACGGTCGGATTATGTCCTGATTTAGTCTTTCTTTTTGATGAAATCCGAAGGATAGTTTACCGTGTTGATCACCTCTCCGTCTTTTAGGCGAATCCAGGTTCTGAAATTGGTTGATCCTTCAGTCATCTCGATAACGCGGGCACCGTTGCTCAGGTTGTTGTACACCGTGTCGCCACCGGTGTAACGGCCGTAGGCAAGCAGGATGCCTTTCCAGAAAACAGCATAGTCGTCATCATGATCGTGTCCGACAAATACACCTAAGATATCCCCCATTTCCTTCATCGAGGCAAACATGCCGGAGTTCAGTTGCGGAGCGCAGGCTTTTTCTTTTCGGGTTCCGACCAGGATGGCCGTTTCATCTGATGCGGCCTGGTTGTATTCCGGCAGGGCGATGTGGAAGAATGCCAGCGAGGGCAGGGGAGTGCCGCCGTTTTGCTTTGTGTATTTCGCGCTGTTTTCGCGGTACCATCGGATCTGGTCAAACTTGATGTAATCATAGCCGCCTATTCCCTTGATCTGTGAATATGAGTGAGAGTCCATACAATACAGGATGGCTGCGTCTTTCTTTCCATCGGACGATTTCAAGGGAAGAATAAAGTTGGTCACTCCTGTGACTCCTGCCACGGAATCGGTCAGGTTGTAAGGTATTGTCTGTATGATATCGAATAGCTGAGTACGGGTAAGTCCCTGTTCGTCATCGTGATTGCCGAATGTCACTCCGAAGGGTATTTGGCGGTTGGTCGCTAAGTCCAGGATTGTGCGCATCCCTTCCTCTGCCGGTTGACCGTAGATGACATCACCTGTGAATAGCACTAAGTCCGGTTTTTCCGCATCCAGCACTTCGTTGATGCGTTCGAGAGAAACGGCTGACTTGGGATTCCCGTGAATGTAATGTACGTCCGTGAACTGTACGATTTTGAACTTGCCGTCTTTATTGAATTTCAAGACGGGTTTCTGTGTGTAGCCTGGTTGCAGGCATCCGAGCACAAGTGAAAGAATAATAAGAAGTTGTTTCATCTTTAGATGGTTTTTGTTTATGAATGGTTTATTCGATCGTGATGTCGAATTGATCGTATGAATCTGTTCTCCAAGCCTTTTCGGATGTCAGGGGAGAAAGTGCGAACAGGGGGGAGAATGTTTTGATCTTAATCGTCTTTCCATCCGGCATAAACTCCATGATGCGGAGCCAGCAGTCTCCCCCGTTGCCATGCCATTGACCGTCGGCGGTCTGGGCGTTGAACATCATTTGGGCTACGTTCTTGCCTGTGCTGTTTTTGTCAGTCCTGAAGCTGACATTGCCCTTGTAGTCTGCTATCTCGCATTCATGTCCGCATATCACCATGCAGATGTTGGAGGAAGGATAGACCAGTTTCTGCCAGATGGCTTCTCCGTAATTGGCGGGTGATATTTTGTAGCTTTCCTTGATGTGACGCTTGGCTTCCGGCGACATATAGGAGTGTGTCAGCAGGATCACTTTATGATTTTTGTATTTGGCTTTACCGGCAACTTTGACCGCCCATTCGATCGCCTCGTCACGCGGAGCAAATTCGAGTGATATGACCAATAGTTTTCCCCATGTGTCTGTCTCGAACTCATAAGCTGCATTTTCAAGAGTCGGAATACCTTGATAGTTCAGGCCTGTCTCGACCAATGACTTTTTCCAGCAGCTATTCCGCTCGGAAGGGAAATAATCAGGAAGGTGGCAGAGGCGGTTTTCTGCTTTCTCATATCCGTAATCGTGATTCCCGGTACAAACGACATAAGATATTTTGTCGTCGAGCCGTTCAAATGCCCTGGATGCGGCCTGCCATTGTTCTTCGCTTGTCTGATTTCCGTTTATGCCGTCTGGAATCCGTATCTCGTTCTGTTCAACCAAATCACCGGTACACAGAACTCCTTTGATATTCAAAGGTTCGATGCTGTTGGCAATCCAAGCTGTCTGTAGCTCGAATAGCGGTTGGTTA
>OOBX01000662.1_pt1 | contig 13201 bp, 9 predicted proteins | sample 1671021 | NCBI WGS metagenome assembly OOBX01 (sample SAMN06348114, study PRJEB24527) | human gut metagenome | biome: human gut; feature: ankylosing spondylitis patient; material: feces | host: Homo sapiens | place: China | collected 2015-10 | reverse complement strand
TATTAATGTTGCAGGAATCAAATGTGTTGCCAATTACCTTTATTGCAAAATTTACAACAAACCGACTGATGGGTTTGAACACATCGTTTCATCATTGAGCATCTTACTACCTACTATTCAAGGAATTGTTAGCACATTTGAACATCAATACCCAGGTACACTTTACAAGCGTTCTGATGTTCTAAATTTCAAGGATATTAATTCAATATCTGGAGAATTCTTTCTTCGGAATAATATTTACACAGAATTTAAATGGTAGCTTTTCAATAGCAAGTACTCCGTGTCTTATTTGAGTCTGTGTTCCATTTGTGTTCCAGTAAATAAATAAAGGCTTATAGCGATAACTATAAGCCTTTGTAAATCAATGTCGGGGTGAGAAGATTCGAACTTCCGACCACACGCCCCCCAGACGCGTACTCTAACCGGGCTGAGCTACACCCCGTTTTTGTTTTACGGCTGCAAAGGTAACTATTTTTCGTTATACTCCAAAGCTTTCACGATAAAAATCCAGGGATTCGAGAATTTTCTCCTTACTCACCTGCTGATTTATCTGAACATCACCGACTTGAGAAAGCAAGGTGAAGTTGATGATTCCCGCTTCATTCTTCTTATCGTGCGTCATCAACTCGTATAAGGTATCATAATCCTTGCAATCGAACACGAAAGCCGGATAATACTCCTTCAAATAATAGACGACCTGACTCAGTTTCTCCATCGGGAAACCACATACTTTATGAGACAGGTACAATTCGCTGACAATACCGGCGGCAACAGCATGGCCGTGCAGCAAAGGACGGTCCTTCTTAAAGGACAAACTTTCGTAGGCATGACCGATCGTATGGCCGAAGTTCAACGCCTTACGGATGCCATGCTCTTTCGGGTCTTCCTCCACGATACGTTCTTTTACGGCTACGGATTGGGCGACCATCCTGTTCAGGAAGGCATAATCGATCTTCGCATCGAGGTCGAACAGCAGGACGGAAGCGTAAATATCCATCGAACTGATAAGCGCATGCTTGATCATTTCGGCATAGCCGGAAAGCAGATTGTCGCGGTCGAGCGTACGCAGGAACTCGCAATCGATAAAGACACATTCGGGTGGATAAAAAGAGCCGACCTCGTTCTTCAAACCGTTGAAGTTAATCCCGGTCTTTCCCCCCACGGCCGCATCGACAGAAGCCATCAGGGTAGTCGGGATATTGACGGTCCGCAGTCCGCGTTTGAAAGTTGCACCGGCGAAGCCTCCCATATCGGTAATCATCCCCCCCCCCAAATTGACCAAAAGCGAATTTCGGGAAGCCCCTTCGTTCGAGAGACGCGACCAAATATAGGCGACCTGTTCGATGTCTTTATGAGTATCACCCGCCTGCACGGTAATGACCGGGGTATCCTGCAAAGCTGGGATATCTTTTATCAGCGGATAACACTTTTCTTGCGTGTTCGTATCGGTCAGGATAAAGAGTTTATCATAACTCATGGAAGCAAAGAATGCCTGCAAATCGGCTTTGAGATCCTTGCTGATTACTACTTTTTGAGCGGCCATAATGTCCTTTTTTATTATAATCGTTGCGACAAAGGTATTATATGTTATCCGATTATCAAAACAGGGAAAAGAAAATTCCATGCCTATGGAACAAAAGCTTCATAGGCATGGAACAAAAGTTTTCCCTGCATGAAACTATCATTTCCTGCAGGGGAAACGTCTCTTTCTTCTTATTTCAGACCGGCTGCGTCCAAGATATGTTCGATGGCTTCACCCAGTCCGGCCACATTCTTACCTCCGGCTGTTGCAAAATGAGGCTGACCGCCTCCGCCGCCTTGTATCAGTTTTGCCGCTTCTTTCACCAGTTTGCCGGCATTCAAGCCTTCAGCCACCAACGGTTCGCTCAGCATAACCATCAACGCGCATTTCTCGCCGTCTTTGATTCCAGCCACGAAGAAAACCTTTTCCTCCGTATTGCTTTCCCCCTTGATCTGGAAAGCCAGGTCCTTGATGGCATCCACGCTGGCCTCGCCACGGAAAGCGATCACTTTGACACCATTGCGCTCAACGGCTTTTGCGATCAGTTCTTTCTTGAGCAACTGCACTTTCTCTTTCACGTAGTCGCTTACCTGCTTCTTCAGTTCGGCATTCTCTTCGATGGCCTTCTTGATGGTTTGAGACAAGTTCGGCACATTGTTGAACATCGCACGCAGTTCACGCAGGGAATCTTGCAACATGAAGGTGTAGTTTTCAGCCGCTTCGGCCGTTACCGCTTCGATACGGCGCACACCTGCCGCGATGGAGCTTTCGCCAACCACACGCAGGGAACCGATCATGCCGGTCGCAGGGATATGCGTACCACCGCACAATTCGATAGAGTTGCCATATTTGACCACACGGACTTCATCGCCATACTTTTCACCGAACAGAGCCATAGCGCCCAATGCTTTCGCTTCGGCGATCGGCATATTGCGATGCTCTTCCAGCGGATAGTTGGCACGGATCTTTTCGCTCACCAGCTTTTCCACCTTACGAATTTCTTCGTCCGTCACCTTCTGGAAGTGGGAGAAGTCGAAGCGCAAAGAGTCGGGAGATACATAAGAACCTTTCTGTTCAACATGTGTTCCCAGCACCTCACGCAACGCCTCGTGCAACAAGTGAGTAGCAGAGTGGTTACATTCGCACTGGATACGTTTCTTCTCGTTGATCTTGGCAGTAAAAGTCGCCGTCACATCCTTCGGCAATTTAGTGACCAAATGTACAGGCAGGTTGTTTTCGCGTTTCGTGTCGATCACGTCGACCGTCTCGTCGTCAGCAATCAACCAACCGGTGTCGCCGACCTGTCCACCCATCTCCGCGTAGAACGGAGTCTGGTCCAGAACGATCTGATATAAGACCTTGTTCTTCTGCTTAATCTGGCGGTAACGCAGAATTTCGGCATCGCATTCGAACAAGTCGTAGCCTACGAAATTGCATCCGCCCTCTTTCAGCACCACCCAGTCGCCGGTTTCGATGGCGGCAGCGTTACGGGCACGGTCCTTCTGCTTCTGCATCTCGACGTTGAACTCGTCGATATTGGCTTCCATACCGTTCTCACGCAGGATCAACTCGGTCAAATCCAACGGGAATCCGTATGTGTCATATAATGTAAAGGCATCTACGCCGCTGATCACGTTCTTTCCGGCAGCCTTTGTTTCTTCCATCTTCTTATCCAGCAAACGGATACCGGTTTCCAGCGTACGCAGGAAAGATTCTTCCTCTTCCTTGATCACCTTCTCGATCAACGTCTTCTGCGCGATCAGTTCGGGATAGGCGTCTCCCATTGTTTCGATCAATACGGGCAACAGCTTATACATGAAGGACTCTTTGCGATCCAGGAACGTATAGCCGTAACGGACGGCACGACGCAGGATTCGACGGATGACATAACCGGCCTTTGCATTGGAAGGCAACTGCCCGTCCGTAATCGCGAAAGCGATCGTACGGATATGGTCGGCGATTACACGCATGGCCACGTCCTGTTGTTTGTCCTTGCCATAAGCAGTACCCGCCATATCGGCAATCACTTTGATGATCGGCTGGAAAACGTCCGTATCGTAGTTGGATGTCTTACCCTGTAAAGCCATGCAGAGACGTTCGAATCCCATACCGGTATCGATCACACGGGCAGGCAGCGGTTCGAGCGAGCCGTCGGCCTTTCGGTTGTACTGCATGAACACCAGGTTCCAGATTTCGATCACCTGCGGATGGTCTTTGTTCACCATGTCCTGGCCGGGGATATCGGCACGTTCTTCTTCCGGACGGAGGTCGATATGGATTTCAGAACAAGGACCGCAAGGCCCCGTATCACCCATTTCCCAGAAGTTATCGTGTTTGTTGCCATTAATGATATGAGCTTTCGGCAGGAACTTCTCCCAATAGCCGGCAGCCTCGTCGTCGCGCGAAAGGCCTTCGGCAGGACTTCCTTCGAACACGGTGGCATACAAACGGTCGGGATTCAGTTTCAACACTTCGACCAGGTATTCCCATGCCCAGTTGATCGCCTCCTGTTTGAAATAGTCGCCGAACGACCAGTTTCCCAACATTTCGAACATGGTGTGGTGATACGTATCGTGTCCGACCTCTTCCAGGTCGTTATGCTTTCCACTCACACGAAGACACTTTTGTGAATCCGCGACACGTGGATATTTACGGGGTACGTTCCCCAGGATTATATCTTTGAACTGGTTCATACCTGCATTGGTAAACATCAATGTAGGGTCGCCCTTCACCACCATCGGAGCAGAAGGCACAATCTGGTGCTGCTTGGAAGCGAAGAAGTCTTTAAATGATTCACGGATTTCTTTTGCTGTCAACATAATCTATTCTATATAGTCTCGTTAATATTCTGAAAAACAATTTGCAAAAGTACAGCAAATTATTATTTTTGCACGTATCCAAGCAAGAAAATATTTGATGAAACTATTTAAAAGCAGAAAAACATATTACTTATATAACCCCAACACGCTCAGTTACGAGCGCGTTTACCCCTCCGCCAAAGACCGTTTTTTCGGTGTGCTCCGCCACCTGAGCATCGGTATCGTGATCGGCGTAGGCATTTTCTTTATCTTTTCGCGCACGTTCGACTCGCCGGTCGAATCGCTTTTAAAGAAGGAGAACAAGCTGTTGCAGACACAATACGAAGTGCTTTCGTTGCGCCTGAACAATGCGCTGGAAGTCTTGGATGACATACAGCAACGCGACGAGAACTTATACCGGGCGATCTTCCAGGCGGAATCGATCCCCGAATCCGTCCGCAAGTCCGGTTTCGGCGGGACCAACCGGTATGAACACCTGATGAACCTGTCCAACCCCGAACTGGTCGTCTCGACCACCCGGAAGATGGACATGCTGAGCAAACAGCTCTATGTCCAATCCAACTCGCTGGAGGAGCTGATCACATTGGGCAAGAACCAGGAAGAACGAAGCAAATGTATTCCCGCCATACAGCCGATTGCCAATAAGGACCTGAAACGTACGGCATCCGGCTACGGTGTGCGTATCGACCCGATCTACCGTACTCCCCGCTTCCACTCAGGCATGGACTTTTCCGCCAAAGTGGGCACGGAAGTCTATGCAACCGGCGACGGAGTCGTTACCTTTGCTGCCTGGAAACAGGGATATGGAAACTGCCTGATGATCAATCACGGGCACGGATTCCAGACGCTTTACGGCCACCTGAGCAAGTTCCGGGCGCGTGTCGGACAGAAAGTAAAGCGCGGAGAAGTGATCGGAGAAGTGGGAAATACAGGGAAATCCACCGGCCCGCACCTTCACTACGAGGTGATCGTCCGCGGCAAATACGACAACCCCTCCAAGTACTACTACATGGACCTGACTCCGGAAGAATACGACCGTATGATACAGATTGCCGAAAATCACGGCCAGGTAATGGATTAAACATTGTTTAATACGATGGCATTAAATAAAGATAAAAATCTAAAGCTCTATTTCTCCATCAGCGAGGTGGCGCAGATGTTCGACGTCAACGAGTCTACCCTGCGCTTCTGGGAGAAGGAATTCGACCAAATACGTCCACGCAAGACAGGCAAAGGAACCCGCTCCTATCGGCAGGAAGACATCGACGCAATACGCCTGGTCTACCACCTGGTGAAAGAGCGGGGGATGACACCGGCAAAAGCTGAAAGAGAACCCGGAGACAACGATACGCCACGAAGAGATCGTAAACAGGTTGAAACAGATCAAGGAAGAATTGCTCGCCATGAAGGAAGCATTCGAAGCGTTGGAAGCTTCCAAATAGCCCTTACACCATAAAAACGACTTTAAAGAATTAGCTTGTTACGCCGGAAAATCGTACCTTCGCAGCAATTTAATAAAAACAAGAAACATGGAAATTACGGGAAGAATCATCGCCGTACTGCCGGTTCAAGGCGGTATCAGCAAAAACGGAAACGAGTGGAAAAAACAGGAATATGTCCTGGAAACACATGACCAATACCCTAAGAAAGTATGCTTCCAGATTTTCGGTGCAGACCGCATCGATCAGGCAGCCATACAGCCCGGAGAAGAACTTACAGTATTTTTTGACATAGACAGCCGTGAATATCAGGGACGTTGGTTCACAAATATCAATGCATGGAAAGTGGAACGCCCGATGGCCGCCGCTCCCCAGTCGGCACCGGGAGCCATGACTCCTGAAAACGTAGTGCCGGCATCCGCACCTGCAGCATCTGCTGTTCCTGATTTCGGTCCGGCCAATCCGATTGACGATCTGCCATTCTAATAAACAAAAAGATCCTATCCTTTTGCGCAAAAGGATAGGATCTTTTCTATCGAAAGCTATACCTTTTAGGGCAAAAGGATATGGCTTTTTCGACTTAGTCCGCTACACGAGCCACAGACTGGATATTCTTTATCTTGGAAAGGACTACGCACATCCGCTGGATATCCTCCACATCGTGTACTTTCATCTTCACCTTTCCTTCGAACACTCCGTCTTTCGCCTCAATCAGCAGGCGGATGATATTGACATTGAAGTCATCGGATATCGTGCGGGTGATCGTGTTCAACACGCCAATCGAGTCGATACCCTTAATCTCGAGCGTCGCCTCGAACGAGGAATGATGGCTGCTCCATTCCGTATTCAGGATGCGTTCGCCAAAGCTGCTTTTCAGGCGCATGGCGATCGGACAGGAACGTTTGTGGACTACCACGTTGCCGTCATCATTGATAAAGCCCAACGACTCGTCGCCGGGAATCGGTTTACAGCAATCGGCAATGACGTAATTGCGTTCGAAAGCTTCCTCCTTCAGGATATAAGGCTTCTTCTTGTCATATTTCGGTTTTTCTTTCGGTTGTTCCTCTTCCTCTTTCTTCCCGGTAGTCGCTTTCGTTGCTACCCGGAGCGCCTGTTTGACGTACTTAAAGAGAACATTGTCCGTTTTCTCTTTCAGCAATTTGTGGATATTTTCCGGCAGGATCACCTCCCCTTTCTCTACTGCATAGTAGAATTCTTCGCGTTTAGAGAAACCGAAATACATACATAGTTTGTCTATATTGGATGTATTTGCCTCCAAATTATTGCGTTTGAAAGCATCGATCACCTTAATTTCTCCTTCTTTTGCCGCCTCTTTACGAATCCTTTTCAGGTAAGCGTCAATCCTGGCACGTGCCCTTGCTGTCGTGACGAAATTCAACCACTCCGGTTGCGGGTTCTGCGAACGGGAGGTCAGGATCTCTACCTGGTCGCCACTTGCCAACTGATGGCTGAGCGGAACCAAACGATGGTTGACTTTCGCACCGATACACTTGTTCCCGATATCCGAGTGAAGGGCATATCCGAAGTCCAGGGCAGTAGCCCCCTGGGGCAACGTCTTGATGTCGCCTTTCGGGGTAAAGACAAATATCTCGGAGGTAAAGAGATTCAGCTTGATCGTATCAAGAAAGTCCAAAGCGTTCGGGTCCGGGCTTTCCAGTATCTCGGTAATGGTCTGCAACCATTTGTCGAGCTCCGTATCTTCTTCTATGTTATGCTCCTTATACTTCCAATGGGCGGCAAAGCCTTTCTCGGCAATCTCGTCCATACGGCGGCTACGGATCTGTATTTCCACCCATTGCCCGTCAGGTCCCATCACGGTCAGGTGCAACGCCTGATAACCGTTGGCTTTCGGACGGCTCACCCAATCGCGGATACGGTCCGGTCGAATACGGTAGATATCCGTGATAGCGGAATAGATATCCCAACATTGGTTCTTCTCATCCACACCCGGCAGCGGGTCGAAGATGATACGGACGGCATATATATCGTAGATGTCTTCAAAACTGACGCCTTTGCTTTCCATCTTGTTCCAGATGGAATAGGCGGATTTCACACGGGCACGCATTTCATAGTTGAGCCCCATCTCCTTCAACTTCCTGTCCACCGGTACGGCAAAATGCTCGAACAAAGTGTTGCGGGCTGCTTCCGTAGATTTCAATTTCAGATTGATAAAGGCATATTCCTGCGGATGCTCATACTTGAAGCTCAGGTCTTCCAGCTCCGTCTTGATGGTGAAAAGCCCCAGACGGTGTGCCAAAGGGGCATAAAGGTAAAGCGTCTCACCGGCTATCTTGAACTGCTTCGCGGGCAACATGGAACCCAAAGTACGCATGTTGTGGAGACGGTCGGCTATCTTGATCAGGATCACCCGGATATCGTCACTCATCGTCAGCAACAGCTTACGGAAATTCTCTGCCTGTGCCGATGCCTGTTCGCCGAAGATACCACCGGATATCTTCGTCAGACCGTCCACGATCTGGGCGATCTTCTCGCCAAACATGTCCTTAATATCCTCGACCGTATATTCGGTATCCTCCACCACGTCGTGCAACAAAGCCGAACAGATGGAAGTGGAACCCAGTCCCATCTCGCGGCAAACAATACGCGCCACGGCAATCGGGTGCATGATGTAAGGCTCGCCCGAACGACGCTTCACGCCGGCATGTGCCTGATTGGCAAAATTGAACGCCTTGGTTATGCGTTCCACCTTACGCCGGTGATTTGAATTAAGGTAATCCTGCAACAGCGCGTTAAAGCCGTCCTGAATCATCTGCTCGTCGGCCGAGAGAGCGGGTTTCGCCTCCTGGTCGGGCTGCATGCCTGCTGTGTCTTTTGTATCATTTATGTCGCTCATATCGAATGCCCTTCCGTTTTTTAACGTGTATGTAGGCAAATATATATAAATATTTGCTTATATATCCCCGAATGCGACAGAAAAAGTCAAACGACCGGGATTTTCAAGACCTGGCCCGGCCGGATATCGGCACTGGTCAGCCCGTTGGCCCTCTGCAAGTCGTCTGTGGAAACTCCCGGATACTTCTTGGCAATGGAATAAAGGGAATCGCCGGACTGTACTTTATAAGTCAAACTTTTGCCTGAAACGCGGGCTGTCTGGTTGCTCTTGGTAACGACAGGGGTTGCTTTCTGTCCCGCTTTGACAGCCCCGTCCTTTTCGGTCTTCTTTGTCTTGGCGGAAGCAAATGCGACACCTCCGTTATCGACATGCAGACGCAAACGGCGACCTTTGGCAACACGGTTGGAACCGAGTCCGTTCCACTTACGGATATCCTTCGGAGTAACGCCGTAGCGGTTCGCGATGGTATAGATATTCTCACCGGGGGCTACCACATGGGTAATTTTCTCAAGCGTAAGATTCTTCGATCCGTCGGCGGCATTGACCGGTATGCAGTTGGCCAGCAACTCCTCTATACGATGCGTATAGACCGAATCCTCCTTGTCAACAAACGCATAAGTCTGCGATGCCGGAAGTTTCAATACGGAAGGTTCCGTATTTCCCGGAATGATATCGCGTTTATATTGCGGGTTGAGCGCACGAAGCTGTTCGATGTCGATCCCCAGCACATCGGAAACCTGTTGCAGGTGAAGCATGCTGTTCACCATAACCGTATCGGTCGCCAACGGCAGACTGGTCTGCATCGGGCAAATATTATGATCGCAATAGTAATTCATGATATAATTGGCTGCGATAAACAGCGGTACATACGAACGGGTTTCACGAGGCAAGTAGCGGAAGATCTCCCAAAAATCGGTCTTTCCCCCGGAACGGCGGATCGCCTTGTTCACATTGCCCGGACCACAGTTATAGGAAGCCAGCACCAGGTTCCAGTCGCCATAGATGGCGTACATATCTTCAAAATACTTACAGGCCGCCTCTGTCGCCTTCTCCGGATCACGCCGTTCATCCAACAGGCTGTTGATCTCCAAACCATATATCTTGCCGGTCGGAAGCATGAATTGCCATAACCCGCAAGCCCCCACACGCGAAAGGGCAACCGGATTCAGGGCACTTTCGACGACAGCCAGATACTTCAGTTCCAAAGGCAGATTATGCTTGTCGAGCACCTGTTCGATAATGGGGAAATAGAAATCCGCCATACCCAACATATAGCGTACCAGGTCACGCTTGCGTCCGGCATACAGGTCGATACAATCCCTCACTACCTCGTTGTAAGGCAAACGGATCACACTCGGCAGACGTTCCAAGCGTTCTTCGTAGACCGAATCGGGAAAATAGACATTCTCCGCATCATCGTGACAATACTCATCCACTTTCGAAAAATATTGCACATGCCAGGAATGGAGCAAACTATCCACGTTTGCATCGAGACTTTCAGGTATCAAGCCCACTACGTCAGAGAGCGAGTCTGCCGATAATGTCGAATGCTGCGGTTCGCCGAATATAGGGTCTTGTGCGCGGGAGACCTGCATCAGGCTAAACAGGCAGAATAGAATAAGTAGGTTTTTATTCATGATGTCAGAACTTAAAACTGCAATTCAATCCATACGAGCCCGGCGTATAGCGGGTCTTCGGGGTTACCTCCGGCGACCAGTGCAGACTCAGGTCCGGAGAAATGTCAAAGTCAAACAGTTGGGCATCCACATACGCATCGATAATACTGATCGCATATACCCCGACCGTAATGATAATGCTCAAATCCCTGTAACGGCGGAAATAATCTTTCCGGCGCTTCAGGTTTTCCTGGAACTGTGCATTCGAGACATACGTGCTCTCCTCACCGTTTCTGACAAAGATCGTCCAACTCTCCTGCCAAGGTCCCTCATACTTTTGTCCATCCTTCTCTGCCGCCAATACCTTTTGGTAATCCTCCATGATATCGAAGTAGGCAGTCGAATAGTCCTTATAATTCTTATTGTTCCAAGTGATGGCATACATACAGCCCATAAAGGCCCCATATACCAACGGGAGCTTCCAATACTTCCTGTTATATATCTGTCCCAGACCCGGCACCAAGGCATACAGCAACGCTTTGTTAGGATCGGGTTTGAACTCCTTCAGCTTCACCTTCGGTTGGGGAAGCGAGTCGGCAGCCGAAAGCACAGCCTTCACTGTCGAATCGGCCTTGGCCATTTCTCCGGGAACCACAGCCGTTACGGCCGAATCGGAAGATATCACCGTATCCTGCTTTGCCGTTATCGTCCTCTGCGCATGGCCGGTCCATACCGAACCGCACAGGAGGGCTATTATCCACAAAATTGCTTTCCAGTTTCTCATTTCAACTTATCCAACAAGCCGATCAGTTTTTCCAATTCATCTTCAGATGCAAAGGGGATCGTTATTTTACCTTTTCCTTTTTCGTTGCATACCAATTGGACCTTCGTATTAAAGAAACTGGACAGATGGTCCTTCAGCAAGTTGAACTCCTCGGGAAGTTTCGGTTTCCGCTGGGCAGGCTTTTCCTTCCTGGCCTGTTCGAGAGCCGCCGCATCCACTCCGCCACGTACTATTTCTTCGACGTTACGGACAGACAGTCCATCCGCCAATATCTGTTCGTAAAGAGCCAACTGCACTTCCGGGTCCTCGACAGGGAGCAGTGCACGTGCGTGCCCCATATCGATCTTCTTATCCTTCAGCCCCACCTGTATCTCGGCAGGGAGCTTCAAGAGGCGGAGATAATTGGCAATCGTCGCCCGCTTCTTGCCGACACGCTCGCTCAGCTTTTCCTGCGTCAGGCCGTAACTGTCGATCAACTTCTGGTAAGCCAGGGCTATTTCTATCGAGTTCAGGTCTTCGCGCTGGATATTCTCGATCAGAGCCATCTCGACGACATTCTCGTCTGCTGCGGTTTTGATATAGGCGGGGATACGTTCCAAGCCAGCCATCAGGGAAGCGCGATACCGACGTTCGCCGGAGATAATCATATATTTATCCGTTCCCGTTTCTTTCAACGTAATCGGCTGAATGACACCCAATGAACGGATAGAAACGGCCAGTTCTTCAAGCGTCTCTTCTTCAAAAACAGAACGGGGTTGATCCGGATTGGGCTGAATCTTACTCAGCTCTATTTCACTAATAGACGACGAACCGCCCGTTTTCAGGTCATCCATCGTTATCAAAGCATCCAATCCGCGGCCAAGAGCCGATCTTTTCATTACCATAAACTTTCGAATTTATGATTTATGATGTATGATGTATGATTTGTTTGTCTTTTCAAATCATACATCATACATCATAAATCTATTTGTTTTTATCTATCAGCTCTTGTGCAAGCTGCATGTGATTCAAAGCTCCCTTCGACTCGGCATCGTAAAGCAGCACGGGTTTGCCGTAGCTGGAAGCTTCGCTTAATTTGACATTACGCTGAATAACGGTCGTGAAAACCAGGTCCCGGAACGGACGTTTCACTTCTTCGTATATCTGGTTGGCCAGACGGAGACGCGAGTCATACATGGTCAGCAGGAAGCCTTCGATTTCCAAAGCGGGATTCAGCTTCGATTTGATAATCTTTATCGTATTCAACAGTTTACTGATCCCTTCCAACGCAAAATACTCACATTGCACGGGTATCATCACCGAATCGGCTGCCGTCAAGGCATTGACCGTGATCAGCCCCAAAGAGGGAGAACAGTCGATCAGGATATAATCGTACCGTTCTTTCAGCGGGACCAGTATTTGTTTCAATATCTGCTCCCGGTTCTCCATGTTCAGCATTTCAATCTCCGCGCCTACCAAGTCGATATGCGAGGGGATAATATCCAGTCCCTCCACTTCCGTATTGGTAATCGCACCTTTCGGATCGTCGCCGTTCACCACACATTCGTAGATCGACTGCTCCACGCTGCGGATATCCACGCCCAGTCCCGACGAAGCGTTAGCCTGCGGATCCGCATCGACCACCAGCACCTTTTTCTCAAGTGCCGCCAGCGATGCAGCCAGATTAATCGTTGTGGTAGTCTTACCTACCCCACCTTTCTGATTTGCTAAAGCGATAATCTTTCCCATACTTTGTCTATTTATTCGGGGGCAAAACTAAACATTAAAAACCTAACACAAATCAGTTTATCCAAAACAATGCCTGTTTTGTTGAAAAGTCACCTTATCTGTTGATAACTTGCAAATATAAACAGAATATTCAATAACTTGTTTCAAATGAGCGCGATGGTGGGTATTTTTTAGGAATGATAACGAATCCTATAATAAAGAAAGAAAAGAGTTATAATCCAAGATACGTGTTTCATTGTGCTTACCTAACACAAGCAAATCCTTATCGCCCGATATGATATAGTCGGCAGGAATCGTATCGGCTAATGACAACAAATATAAATCTTTTACATCTCTGATAGGAGATACCGCCGGTTTTTCTATATCAACACAAAAACAATACAAACTCATCAATTCTAATGTATCAAGAACATCTTTC
>OOBX01000640.1_pt1 | contig 13947 bp, 9 predicted proteins | sample 1671021 | NCBI WGS metagenome assembly OOBX01 (sample SAMN06348114, study PRJEB24527) | human gut metagenome | biome: human gut; feature: ankylosing spondylitis patient; material: feces | host: Homo sapiens | place: China | collected 2015-10 | reverse complement strand
TGGAGCACCTCAAAAACACCATCATACACTAAATCAGTAAGTTGGCAGCATCACCAAAAAATAGTATTGTTAAAAAAATAACTAATTCAGCCTTTCATGTGCTGGATTAGTTATTGAATTCTTTATGTGTAAATTATAGGGTAACTCATGCATCAGAATAATTTGAAAAATAAATTAAATGAAATTTTGCCATTTATTAAGGATAAGAACGAAGTAATATTCTTAGATTATCCTGTATATTTAAATGTTGGGGACTTATTAATCTACCATGGAACAGAGAATTTCTTTAAAGAAAATAACATTAATGTTAAACTTCGGAGAAGCAATGCTCGTTATTCAGTTAAGGAAATAGAAAAATATCTTAACCCTAATACTGTAATTCTAATGCAGGGGGGCGGGAATTTTGGTGATTTATATCCTGAGTTTCAAAAATTTAGACAAGACGTGGTAAGTTCTTTTCCTGATACACGAATCATTATTTTACCACAAACTGCATTTTTCGAAAATGAGCACGAATTGGATAAATCAGTAAAAGCATTTGGAGCACATAAAGATCTTATCATTTTCTCACGCGATACTAGAAGTCTTTCAATTTTTAAAAAATTCACGTCTCAGACCTTCTTAATGCCAGACATGGCTCACAGCTTATGGGGTACTTTGCCGAAGTCTCAAAAAAGCAAAGGTACATTATATTTAATTAGAAATGATAAAGAAATCAATAAAGTACAGCGTAGGCTTCTCGAGCACAAAAAAGGGGATGATAAATATGTTGATTGGGAAGATATTTTGACTTCGAAAGATTTATTAATGAGAAAACTCTGCAGAAAACTTGATGGAATAGGTGGGGTTACAAATCTCTCAGTATTAAAGAATATGTCGAATGTTATATGGTATAACTATACGTACAAAATGGTTCAACGTTATGCATTATACTTTACCAGCCATGAAAAGGTAGTTACATCCCGTATGCATGGACACATTTTATCTTGCTTATTATCATTACCTAATGATGTGATTGATAATGCTTATGGAAAGAACAGTGGTTATTTTAAAGAATGGACATATGATATTGATGGAACGAAACTATTAGAAGAATAAGTCATGAAGAAAGATTTAAAGAGTATAACTCAAGTATTGAGTGTAGGCTTTAGTAATGTGCTATTGACTTTCTTTCAAGCCATATTACTTACAAGGCTATTAACTATTGAGGATCGTGGCCATGTCCAGTTATTTATAGTTAGCACAACAATATTTTCGTCTTTTTTCATTTCAGGCGCAGGAAACACAATTGCGTATTGTGTCCGAGATGGGAAGAAAAAAGGATATGTAGCCATTTTGGCTACATTATCGTTATTTTTATTAATAGGGCTTGTCGTAAAATTTTTATTAAGTAATCAGACATATCAGCTTTTATTTTTTATTACACAAGTGGTTATGCTTTGTGTGATGCAACTTACAATAGAGTTGTTAAAAATCCAGGGTAGTCTGAAATACTATAAGTTGTTTTCTTTTTTATCTCCTTTTTTCTTTTTTGTAATCACAACTATTGTATTTATGACTCACAAGTTAGTAAGTTCAGATTACGCAATTTTGATGGTTATTTTATCTAATACGCTATCAAGTATCATGGGAGTGTATTTCATATATAAAGTTATGAATGAAAATAACGCAAATGATGACATACCCCGTTTAGTGTTTATAAAATATTATATTAAACAGTATGCAATGCAAGTTTTTGGCATTGTGACGAATAATATGGATAAATATTTAATAGGTAACTTTACAGGTATTTCAGCGCTAGGTTTATACTCAACAGCGGCAGCTTTTAACACATTACCCCTCAAATTTTATAATGTCTTATCGGATTATTTATTCTCAGGTTATGTTAATAAAAAAAATAATGAAAAAATCGTTTTACAAGTTGCTATATTTGGAGGGGTTATTGGTTGTTTATGTGCATTTGCATTTTCTGAACTACTAATAAAAATAGCGTTCGGTGAAAGATATTTATCATCGCATGTATATCTTCCTTATATTATCATCAATATGGTAATTAGTGGGATTGCATGGGTGTTAACACAAAAAGCCTTAATATCAGGTAGCCAGGTATTAATCATAATAAGGCAACTAATTGGATTGATTGCATTTGCAGCTATTTTCTTCTTTTTGCAACCTTATGGGTTGTGGGGAGCGATCATTGCATTAATGACTGGTAGTATTATTAGACTGATAATATCAATTCTTTTCTTTATAAAAATTAAAATATAAGGATAACCAAATGAAAATTATGATGTTTAATACATTATACTATCCATTTAAGGTCGGAGGTGCCGAAGTATCGGTAAAACTCTTGGCTGAGTCGTTAGTCAAGAAGGGACATGAAGTACAAGTTGTATCAATTACAAATGAAAATCAAAGAAAAGTAACATTAATTGAAGGGGTAACATCTGTTTGCATACCAAATACCAATATATATTGGCCCTTTGTAAGTGAAAAAAGAAATCCTTTTCAAAAACTATTTTTTCATATTAAAGATAATTTTAATTTCAGTATACAAAAAGCTATTTCAGCAGAGATACAAAGTTTCAAGCCTGATATAGTACATACTAATAATCTCTTTGGCTTATCAACACTAACTTGGCTTACATGTGCAAGAAATTCAGTTAGAGTTGTACATACAACCAGGGATTATTATCTGTTGCATATTAACGCATCTTTATACAAGAATGGGAAAAATATCAATCCATGTGGTATACAAGTAAAGCTCTTATCTTTTTTTAAAGCGATAATGTCGAAAAGAGTAGCTGCATTTGTTGGTATAAGTGAATATATGATGCAGCTTCATCAAAAAAATGGTTTTGCAAAGCATGGAATCCATACAACTATATATAATACTGTTACTAAACAGGAAGTTAAAAGAAAATCTGATGAACAAGTTATAATTGGCTTTTTTGGGAGGCTAACAGTAGAAAAAGGCTTTGATACTTTTTGTAAAATAGCACACCAGCATCAAAATAATCAAAAAAAAATAAAGTTTATTGCTGCTGGTCCCACAGACTCGTTAACCGAAGAATTAAAAGCAATGGCTGGTGACGCTGGAGTGGATTTAACGGGCTTTATGACTCTTAGCGATTTTTTATCCACTACTGATTTGATTATTCTTCCTACTAAATGGAATGAGCCTTTTGGTAGGAGTGTTGTGGAATTGGCATTAGCTGGTAAGCCTGTATTTACAAATTTGACAGGCGGAACGAAAGAAATCGCTGCACTATTTCCAAATATTTTCCCTCTCGAGGATTTTTCTGTCTCAAAAATATATGAGAATCAGCAATTTAAAATAGGTGAAGGTGTGGTTGAAAAATTCTCTAGTGAAAGAATTTGTAATCAATATGAATCACTCTACAAGAGAGTTCTTAATAATGGAAAAAACTAAACTTTCTCTGGTAGATCGACTTTTAGCCCTTTGCTTTGTAATATCGATAATTTTCACTGCGCGTACCTTTGAACTACTAGAGCTTCCATTATATTATTTTATTGAAATAGGTGTCCTCGTTGGGATCTTAGTTCTTTTAATAGTTATTTATGTGATGGGGCGATCAACTAATGTTTCTCTCGATAAAAAAGTGCTATTTACGGCTGGGTTGACTCTATTTTTAAATGTGTTTTCTCCAATTATGGCTAATATCAATTTTGGACAAAGCATTATATTAGGTATATTAGCTTTCAGAATACCAATTATGGCTGCTGTAATATATTTATTATATTATGGTATATTTAAATATAAAGTAAAAGTAGATAATGAGCGGTTTTTTGAATATGTAATTTCGTGGTTATTTATAATATCTTTATTGATAACATTAGTGTGGATATATCTTACTTATACCCTAAATGCAGAATATTACTATTTTTCAAGTGGTAGTTTATTAGTCGATACGCGTAGTGATGGATCATATCGTTTTAGATTCGATATATTCTTTCCATTTATGTTGTTATGTTGCTCGTGGTATAAATCATCAAAAAATAAATCAAGATATCCAATTGTTTATTGGTTTACTTTAGGATTGTCTATAATTTATTTGATTTTTTATTTTCAGGGCCGAGTTTTTATAGGTGCCCTAGCATTATCTTTTTTCTTATGCTATATAAGAACGTATGTATACAGCACAAGGTACGTAATCCTTTATCTTTTAGTCTTTATTTCAGTTTTATTATCAATTGTGGTGTATTTCACTTACGGTGAACTCATAGAGTTATACCAGAACATGCTTCGGTCGCTTTCGCTCAATGACAGTTCATCTTTAGTAAGACTAAGAATATTAAGGGTTATGCAAAACAATTTTATAGATAACTTTCTCCTTGGGAACGGATATCTCAGTAACCAAGCTGATATAAATATGGGGGATACGAAATTCAGTCCTCTAGATATAGGTGTTTTAGGCGTGATTTATACGTATGGCTTTATTCTATTTTTAATAACATTTAGTTGGTTTAGTAAGCTATGGTTAGATTCATTTAATAAAATAAATGCAAAGCTATATACATTTTGCTTTAGTGTATTATATTTAAATATGCTATTTACAGGTGGTTTCTTTTTTAGACCATATCAAATCATGTTGTTACTTATTTTCCACATGCTTTTTAACCGAAATAAAAAAGATTTGAAAAAAGGGAGTGTTTATTAATGAAAGCGCTGGTTTTCCTAGGATTACGACACACAATATTAGCTGATATATGGCAAAAAGAGTACCAGGAAGGAAAAAGAAATGATAGTATGCTTTACGGATATGGAAATGCAGTAACGCCCGGCATACAGGTTGATTATTGTAGATTTAATAAATTTGAACGACTTTTTTTTAAAGATAATATAATTGGCAAATTATATTTGTACTGCCTCAAGCTCCCATTGCTGCTTTTGAAATATGATATTGTTTGGACGCATGTTGATAGAGATGCGCTTTTTATTGCTAAGTTAAGAAGATTACCTATCATCAATAACTTTTTTGCAAAGCATATCGCTAATTTTGTTTGGTTAATAGACCATTCGCAAAATTATTCAGATAGACAGCTTAAGAAAACACAAAAATTATTAAAAACTATTGATAAGATATTGTATCTATCTACAGCTGAAAAAGATGAGTTTATAAATAAATATCAATGTGAACAAAGTCAACTACTCTATACAAGATATGGTATTAACTTTTCAGCGTATGACTATAACGCCCTGTCAGTTAAACCTATTGGATTCGATAAAGAAGATTTTATTTTGTCCGTTGGAACAGATCAGCATCGAGATCTGGAATTATTAGATGTTATTGCAAAAAACAATCCAGATAAACAATTTGTAATTTGTTCTGGAAACCCTGAGCATCATAAACGAAATTTTTCTAGGGATAATGTTACTATTATCAGAGCTTCATATAACGAAATGGTATATTTATACCATGCATGTAAATTTGTAGTGATCCCTTTAAAGTTTAATTTTCATGCTAGTGGCATCACAACTCTATTAGAAGCGGCTGCGGCTAGAAAAGCGGTTTTATTAAATTACACTCCAGGTCTTGAAGATTATGGCCAACATGATAATACCTGCCTTTTTGCTTCGTTAGGAGACATTGAATCGTTTGATAGGAACCTTAACAAACTATGGGATAGTGAAAAGTTAAGAAACCGTCTTGCTGAAAATGCATATAAATATTTACATTCTGATTTCAACACATATAAATACTCACAAATATATATTGAACTGAGTAAAAATATACTTGGCATATAAAGTAGAGGCCTATGAATATATTATTCTTAACAACAATCTTACCTATAAAAGCAAAGTCAGGAGGGGAGATTGTTACAAAGCAGATAATAACCGGATTGATTTCAAACGGTGCCGATGTTGATGTGGTCGGCTACGTTAGGCCAGATGAAACAAATTTGAGCCTTCCAACAAATTATAATGTCGCTGAAGCAAGAGTCATTGAAACACAGGGACATAAAAAGGAAACTTTGAAGTGGCTTTTGAGTTCCTTAGTTAAAAAGGTACCATTTTCATCTGAAAAATATGTTGGCGCTAAGTTCATTGAAATAGTTAATGCTAAGCTCAGACAAAAGCAATATGATTATATATTTATTGATCATACTCAGATGCTATGGATATGTAATTATTTTTCAAATGATCAAAAATTGATTTTGATAAGTCATAATGTTGAGAGTCAGCTTTATGATGATCTTGCAAATGACTCTTCAAATTGGTTGAAACGTAATATTCTACGTTTGGAATCATCGAAATTAGAAAAACTTGAACAATCGTCTATAAATAAAATTAGCCAAATATGGTCATTGAGTAAAAATGATACAGCGTATTATTCAAAGCTAAATAACTCACAATATAATAGTCCTACTTGCATAACTTTTGATGCATTGCCATTATTAGAACCAGATTTATTACCTCTACCTGAAGCACATTATGATGTATCACTCCTTGGTACTTGGTCATGGGATGCGAATATGAAAGGGCTTCGGTGGTTTTTTGATAATGTATATCCTTTGTTACCAGTGGAAATTACAATTCAAGTTGCTGGAAAAGGTGCTGATTGGCTAGCGGATAAATATAAAAATGTCAAATATAAGGGGTTTGTCGAGGATGCCCAAGAATTCTTGTCGAAATCTAAGGTTATTGCAATACCATCTATTTCTGGCGCTGGAGTCCAAATAAAAACGTTAGATGCAATTACCATCGGGCGCCCTATTGTTGCATCCGAGTTTGCATTACGCGGTTTAGAAGATATACCTTCTTATGTTTATAGTTCACGTCAAGCTTCTGAAATGGCCAACCAGATTATGACCAATCTTGAAAGAAAAGTAAGTCAAAATGATCTTTTAGTTCTAAAGCATGAATGCAATGAATGGTATTCAAGTAAAATTAATAACTTCAAAGAAGTAATATTAGGAAGTTTATAGGTTGGAGTTATGGAAATGATTAACTTAAAAAAGTTTGACACCATTACAATTAATGATGTATCAATGGTTAATTTTCTTGATATTATTCATAATAATTTCAATAGAAAAGATGGATTAAAAATCATTGTTACTCCAAATATTGATCATTTACAACGCTTGCGAAATTCAGATGATCCTTCATTTTGTAAAGCGTACGAAATATCAGATTATAGATTATGTGATAGTCGTATTGTACAAAAGCTGTCCTCTTTTAATGAACAAAATATTCTTAATGTAGTTCCAGGCAGCGATTTAACTAGAGAGTTACTTAGGCTTGACTGGGTGAGAAGGGCAAAAGTAACTATTATAGGAACAACAGAGAAACAAGTAGAACAATTAAAAAAAAATTTTCAATTACACAATATTGAACATTTTAATCCTTCAATGGGATTTGCGAAAAGAAATAATGAAGTTGAAGCTTGTGTTGATTTTATTATTAACAGTAATCCTGACTTTGTGTTCTTGGCTGTAGGGTCTCCATCGCAGGAACACCTCGCATTTTCACTCTACCAAAGAATAAATAGCGTCAATCCAAATTCTTTTGCGGCTCAACTATTTTGTATTGGTGCATCTTTAGACTTTCTTACAGGGAAAACTAAAAGGGCTCCGATATGGATGCAGAAAGCTCACTTAGAGTGGTTACATAGAGCGTTAAGTCAACCGAGGAGACTTGTCCCGAGATATTACCGAAATTTAAAGTATGTATTATGGTTTTTATTGTTTAGAAATAGAGCCTAAGTTTGTGACCGGAGAGCAAATTGAAAAGAAGAAGCTTGTTATTTAAGTCTTTTATTGCAACCTTTGCATATATAGGATTGTCTAATAAAAGTCAATCTGCTGATGTCACTCAAATTCCTGCTAATAAGGAGAAAAATAATCTAAGACCTCCAGTTTCTGTTGACAATTCGAATTTCCAAATCGTATCAGCATTATCAAAACCTACAGGTTTAGCTTTAATCGGACAATGTGAGTCGATTAACGAATTGAGAACAATTATTCCTGAAAATCATGGCCAACGAATTAGTGTAAAAGGTTATTATCCCTCTTCTAATGAAGGCGGAGGTGTGTTTTACTATGACGAGAATGATAAAACCAGCAAAGATAATGACGGAACTATAATTATTTCAAAGGGAAGGCGGTGGAAGCGTGAAAATACATACCTGATGGAACCTGAGTTTTTTGGAGCAAAAGGGGATGGGAGCACCGATGATACAACTGCTTTACAAAATGCACTTGATGCTTCGATTAACAAAGTTCTTATTTTGGCGCCCAAAAAATACCGTGCTCGAAATCTCTTTATTAAAGGTCCACTTATTATTAAAGGTGCCGGAAGACGAATCGATGCGGCCTTGATTCCACTTGACGGTGTTTCTGGTAACTTTATTACTATTTCTTGCCCTGAATCACCTACTTTCTATGACTTGACCATCTCAGCCAGAAATGTAAATCAGAGCTCTCCATTGAATGGGTTATATATAGCGAAAAACGATACTAAACAATATTCACCCTCTATTTTAATGTATAATTGTAACATAAACTCTTTTTTAGGACATTGTCTTCTATCCGAATATGGTCGTCATATGGGAGTACTTGATAATTGTCAATTTGAGTACAGCCATGATGATTGCATCGTAATAAACGGTGTCGATTGGAATATATCTCATTGTGCTATTGGGTATACTAAAAATGGAAATGGCGTAGTCCTTGGGCAACCTACGAATAGGATTTCTAACAGCGATATATATTTCAATCGCCGTAACGGTATTGTTTTAAAAAATAATGCAATTAACGGTTATCTTGCAAGTAATGTTATTAATAGCAATGGTGAGCATGGAATTGTTATTTTAAGTAAAAATCCTAGTAAACAAGGCCATCTTATCGTAAACAATTTTTTCTTTAATAACTCCAAGTCACAATCAGGACAGTATTCTAATATTTTTCTGTCAAAAAATATTCATGGTGTTGGAATTACTGGGAATTCGCACTTTACTTATTCTGAACAAAGTGAACGACCGAAACACCTTCTTGAGTTAGATGATGGAGCTTCCGGTTCTTTAATTGGAGATAGTTTCGATAAAAGTAGTTATATGATATCCCCCGTAAATGGTTCAAAATCAACTATAATTAATAATGAATATACTACATTGGGTTCAGAAACTGAATTCAAGAAAATTGTTAGTAATGATAACTCCAAGTCCGCTTTTATAGTCGAGAACACTGAAGCTAGACGCAAAATATTAGAAATAACAAATAGGGGCGAGTTTGTTTTTTATGATCACAATAATTCTCCTTTAACTATCTCTGCATCTAAAATTGTAGATAATTCATTAGAATTAAACTGTAGCTTGGCAATAGGGTCAAATGAAGCTGATCATGATAAAATTTATTTTTTGAAGCTTGGTGATTTTTATATTTGGGATGATTCAGCAGGAAATATAAGAATTCATACTGAACAGCCGCATTCAAAAACTCAAGGAAATATATTATATCAAACTAAATCACATTGAGGTAATTATGCAGAATGCTAACAGGAATGAATGGGTTGATTACGCCAAAGGTTTTGGGATAGTACTTGTAGTCTATGGACATATTTCAAGAGGTTTATATAATTCCGGAATAATAAGCGATACTAAATGGTTTCATTTTATCGATTCTTTAATATATTCCTTTCATATGCCGTTGTTCTTCTTCCTTTCTGGGCTTTTCTTAATGAAAAGTCTGCAAGTTCGCGGTCTTCCATACTTTATTTTTAATAAAATAGATACTATACTTTATCCTTATCTTATTTGGAGTGTTTCTCTTTTTTTAAATTTTATATTGATCTCTTTAATATTGAGTTTAAAAGAAAAACTGAAAATAAATACAACTATTGTTATTGCTTTTTCTTTTCTTTTTGCAATTTTTATTTATCTGGCTTTTTCAAATATCCTTGATACAAATCCCCTTAATTATATTGTGCACAACTCTGTGTTTATACTATCGGGAATTGTTTTCTCTTACTATAGATTAGATATAAAAATACAAAACAATATTGTTTTTTTTGCGACTGGTTTTATAGTGCCTTTTATTTTTCAAGCTATATATATATACAAAAATGTAATGGGTTACAAATTTAGTGTTTTAGCGCTTGCTTTTTCCTTAATTGGAACAGGTGTTATTGTAGCACTTTGTATTGCTTTTTCTAAGCTTGATAAAGCTTTCATTAAAAACTTACTATGTTTCCTTGGCCGTTATTCTATGCCAATTTATCTTATGCATGTTTTGGTGGGTTCTGGTGTTCGGATTTTTATGTCAAAAATTTTGGGTGTTTACAATGTGGGCATCCATCTCTTTTTAGGAATCTTTTTGGGTATTTTAATGCCTATATTATCTTATAAATTTTTTAAAAAAATGAATATTAACCTTTTCTCTTTGAGTGGTGTTTTTTCTCTGGAGAATCTGTTCTTGAGAAAAAGAAGTAGCATTTGATGTTCTAGGTTTAATTTTCTTTCCGAAAAGCTACGCTCTATGCCATGTGTTAATATTTTTCTTCACTTCTTTTTTGTTACTAAAACAGTATAACTAATTTTATTTTTGCGGGATCGAAGATGTTTTTATGTCTGAAATATGTTTTTGTGAATATTTATAAATATCTTAATGAATTAGTGATTCTAAACAGTTCAGAATTTACAAAAGAGTAAATAACTATGATATTCTCACATCATCGTACTAGATCAAATACTAATGCATCGTTGTTATCTATGGTACAGCGATTTTCTGATATTAGCATTATTTTTATCGGCATATATGTTGCTTGTTTACTCAATGGGGAATCAGTTCAGTATAAACACATTCTTATATTTCTCACTGTGCTTGTCATATTTCAAATGATAGGTGGTATAACCGATTTCTATCGTTCGTGGCGTGGAGTTGATTTATCTGCTGAAATAATTTTAATTTTTAAGAATTGGACGTTGAGTCTATTGCTGTCGTTAGGTGGATTTTCTCTTCTAGCAGATTTAAATATCGAATATATTATTTTTCTACAATGGTTTTTTATAGTATGTTTTGGTTTTTTTGTTTGTAGACTTTCGATCCGTATTATTTTGGGAATGTTGAGAAAAATTGGTTATAATACGAGGAAAGTCGCCGTGGCAGGCTCGTTACCTGCTGGATTGAATCTTTTAAGAACTTTTCAAAATGCTCCTTGGCTTGGGTTTGTTGTTAAAGGTATCTATGACGATATTAAAATTGATAGTTATGAGGATGTCCCATACGGAGGGACGCTCTCTGAACTTGTTGAAGACGCTCGCTCAGGAAAAATTGATCGGATATATATAGCAATGAGCATGAAAGACGAAACAAGATTGAGGGATATTATTTCTCAATTAACCGATACTACATGCTCTGTGTTACTTATTCCTGATGTTTTTACTTTCAATATATTGCAATCTCGAACTGAAGAAATCAATGGTGTACCTGTAGTTCCGTTGTTTGATACTCCACTCAATGGTATTAATATGGTCTTTAAACGGATTGAGGATGTCGTTGTTTCTTCAATTATTTTACTTCTTATATCCCCAGTGTTGTGCACTATTGCAGTCATAGTCAAAGTGACTTCACCTGGACCCGTTATATTCCGCCAGATCCGTTACGGCATGGATGGTAAGCCTATAAGAGTTTGGAAGTTTCGCTCAATGACCGTAATGGAAAATGACACTAAAGTTATTCAAGCTACAAAAAATGATGTTCGTGTAACCAAAGTTGGTAAGTTTCTTCGGAGAACTTCTTTAGATGAACTCCCTCAATTTTTTAATGTTTTATTCGGTCAAATGTCTGTTGTTGGACCTCGACCGCATGCTGTTTCTCATAACGAGCAATATCGATCATTAATACAGGGTTATATGTTACGCCATAAAGTAAAACCTGGAATTACCGGCTTGGCACAAATCAATGGATGGAGAGGCGAAACCGATACGCTTGAAAAAATGGAAAAACGTATCGAGTATGATCTTATGTACATTAGAAGCTGGAGCGTATGGTTAGATCTCAAAATTATTTTTCTGACTGTTTTTAAAGGTTTTATTAATAAATCGGCATATTAGAATTATAATGCGCTTAAAGTTTGCTCTGTTCATTTTTAAAACATAATTTTTTTTCTTGTGCTTTATAATGAATTTTCACTATAAGCTCTTTGTACTTTGGGCTAACATTATCATCACATATAAGCTGCGAGTTTGTCGCAGTGACCACACCTGACAGGAGTATGTAATGTCCAAGCAACAGATCGGGGTTGTCGGTATGGCAGTGATGGGGCGTAACCTTGCGCTGAACATCGAAAGCCGTGGTTATACCGTCTCCGTTTTCAACCGCTCCCGTGAAAAGACCGAAGAAGTTATTGCCGAAAATCCAGGCAAGAAGCTGGTTCCTTACTATACAGTAAAAGAGTTCGTTGAATCCCTCGAAACACCACGTCGTATCCTGTTGATGGTGAAGGCAGGGGCTGGTACAGATAGCGCCATCGACTCCCTGAAGCCTTACCTCGATAAAGGCGACATCATCATTGATGGCGGCAACACCTTCTTCCAGGACACCATCCGTCGTAACCGTGAGCTGTCTGCTGAAGGTTTTAACTTTATCGGTACCGGTGTTTCTGGTGGTGAAGAGGGGGCTCTGAAAGGGCCTTCCATCATGCCTGGTGGGCAGAAAGAAGCCTATGAGTTAGTTGCTCCGATTCTGAAGCAGATTGCTGCGGTTGCTGAAGACGGTGAGCCATGTGTCACCTATATCGGTGCTGACGGTGCTGGCCATTATGTGAAGATGGTTCATAACGGCATCGAGTATGGTGACATGCAGCTGATTGCTGAAGCTTATGCGCTTTTGAAAGGCGGTCTGGCACTTTCCAACGAAGAGCTGGCGCAAACCTTCACCGAATGGAACGAAGGTGAGCTAAGCAGCTACCTGATCGACATTACCAAAGATATCTTCACCAAGAAGGATGAAGAAGGTAAGTACCTCGTTGATGTCATTCTTGATGAAGCAGCAAACAAAGGTACCGGTAAGTGGACCAGCCAGAGCTCACTGGATCTCGGCGAACCTCTGTCTCTGATAACCGAGTCCGTATTTGCTCGCTATATTTCTTCGCTTAAAGACCAGCGTGTAGCCGCGTCGAAAGTGCTGAGTGGTCCGCAGGCCCAGCCGGCCGGTGATAAAGCTGGATTTATCGAAAAAGTGCGTCGCGCGTTGTACCTCGGTAAAATCGTCTCCTATGCTCAGGGCTTCTCCCAGCTGCGTGCTGCTTCTGATGAATACAACTGGGATCTTAACTACGGCGAGATCGCTAAGATTTTCCGCGCTGGCTGCATCATTCGTGCGCAGTTCCTGCAAAAGATCACCGATGCTTATGCGCAAAACGCTGGCATTGCTAACCTCCTGCTGGCACCATACTTCAAACAGATCGCTGATGACTATCAGCAAGCGCTGCGTGATGTGGTGGCTTATGCCGTGCAGAATGGTATTCCGGTACCGACGTTCTCTGCCGCAATAGCTTACTACGATAGTTATCGTTCCGCAGTTCTGCCAGCTAACCTGATCCAGGCTCAGCGTGATTACTTTGGTGCGCATACCTATAAACGTACCGATAAAGAAGGTGTATTCCATACCGAGTGGCTGGAATAAATTTATTCAAACAGTCAGGCCATTTGGCCTGACTGTTTTTAATTTTATATTTAATGTTGCAACCTGACCTTAAGCATTTCCTTTCTAAAAATATTTCTAATATCTAATTTTTTAATCTTTTTAAGAACTTGCCATATTTATTATCTTGTACGCCTATATTAATCTGCTTCTGGCCTCAGTAAATTACTGGGTGTTAAATAACAGGGTTTTAATTAAAGGAAATTAATATGTTACTTCCTGTGATAATGGCTGGCGGTACCGGCAGTCGTCTCTGGCCGATGTCTCGCGAGCTTTACCCGA
>OOBX01000634.1_pt1 | contig 14227 bp, 18 predicted proteins | sample 1671021 | NCBI WGS metagenome assembly OOBX01 (sample SAMN06348114, study PRJEB24527) | human gut metagenome | biome: human gut; feature: ankylosing spondylitis patient; material: feces | host: Homo sapiens | place: China | collected 2015-10 | reverse complement strand
TGCCAATCTCGATCATTCCCATTGCACCAACCATCAGGTGGAGTCCAGTTTTCTATCAGAGCAGCCATTTTCTTTGCTTTCGCCGGAGTAGCTGTTGCGGTATCGCAGTAATGACGAGTGTCAACCAACGTATCCATACCATCGATATCAAGTACGCAAAACCATGTGTGATTCGGCATTTCAACAGATGGTATTTGTTGCCCACGTCGACGTTTATCAATAAGACATACAGTCACTGGTTGCCTCCTTTGCGAAGCTGGGCAGCAAAGTCAACTAACCACTCAGTCATTTCAACCTTCCCTACCCGGTCTGAACCAGGGTGCATACAGCAATCACTCTGCGCCGCTTTGAAATCCTTATACTCATATTCTTGGGCCACCAGATTTTTTGCAGCTTCTATAGCAGCATCCACCCCCTGCGCCCGAACTTCAGCCAGGAAAGCGTCGGTGGCTGGAATTTGCGGCATCCCTCCGTCTGTTGCGCAGATATACGCATCAGATATTTCATCCTGCTGGCCATCAAACACGTAGCAACAGCCCCTGATAAACAGCTTCATTGAGGCATTCTCCACTGCCAGCGCCGTGCGATTACCATCCAGCTCTGCAATGCGCTGTTTTGCGGCATCCAGTTCAATCGACAATTTTTCCAACTGCTCTTGATGCTTCTTGTATTCCTGATATGCGTGCCAAGACTGACCTTTGCGCACACTATCAGTGATATCAGTAATCTGTTCTGGTGTTAGCGTGGTCAGTGGCTGTGATGGGAAAATCAGCACTTTCCCGGAATCCCAATCAAAACCAGCGTGAATTGACTGAACCTCAACTGAGGGTGTTGAACCAATGCTGCCAGGCGAATGAATAACGATTGTTACATCCATATCGCGACGATGGCTGTGGTTGTTGGACAAAATACGATTCACCAACTCAGAAAATTTGGAAAATTTCATGCTGATTCCCCTTTCTCTGCTCTCTCCTGTCGGAACATCACTATCATCAGGTCGCCTTTTGTCGCTATCCTGGCTGTTGTACCTGGTTCAATGCGGCTAAGCTCAAATGCGTCATAGAACGCTTCTAATGCCTTCTGGCGTAGTTCCTGTTTGCGCCGTTTTTTCCACTGTTTTAGGAAAATGGAACCCAGCCATCGCCATGTACGGGACATGATGTAAAGCCAACCGAGAAGTGCCAGACCGGTATTTAGGAGCGTATCGATCGTTATTGTCGTGTCGATATTCACTGGCTGCTTCCTTTGCGAATCTGTTCCGCCCATTCTTCAAGGGATTTCTCCGCATATTCACCAGACAGGCCATCAATCGGATGCGCTTCATTAGCCAACTCTTCTTTCGCTGACAAAATCATGCGTGTAACGTCGAAAACTTCACGCAAAGACTTATTGATAAATCCGTGATTGAACGCAGCAGCAAGACGGCTGGCGGTATAGTTAATCCCCTCGTTGCGTGCTTCCGCACGAATTTCAGCCAGAAAAGCATCGGTAGCTGGAGTTTCGCTGTGGTATAGGGCATCGTTGATAATCATTGCAGCAACACCAGCCTGCCCTGCATCCGTGACCGACACATGCTCAAGAGTTACGGCCATTGCGTGTTTCAGCCCGGCGTTCTCTGCCACCAGCGCCGCGAGATTAGTCTCAAACTCCGCAATACGGCATGTGGCATCAATATTTGTGTCCTCCAGGTGCTTAATTTTATCCAGTAGCGCCAGCGCAACTTTTGGTGGGATAGCCGCGATATAACGGGCATTGGCACCAGCATTCCTTTGTCCATCAATGCCAGGCCAGTCAATAAAGTATCCGCAATGCCTACCCTCAGACGTGCGCGCAGGATAAATGCCGTTATGACCCGGCAAAATATATGCTACCCATTCATCTTGCGTTGCCTGTTCCGCCGCCTCGCGCAGTTCTTGATAGTTAATTTTGCTCACTGGTTGCCCCCTGAATACGCTTAAACTCGATTACCCACACCCAAGGATTAGCGTTCCAACTATCTTCGCCATAAATTGATTTCCATAGGCTACGGAAACTTGGGTAATGCTTATCGCCAATGAGGGTCGATTCTGTTGGTGCGCCCTCAGCCCTTGCATCGCATTCGCTGATATCGTTCAACCGCTCAACGCGCACGTTGGTAATTTCCAGAAGAATGCGCGATGCCCAGCGCGGCATGTGAATTGATGGCGTCCACTTTTCTGATACTGGTTTATTACAAACCTCGACCGGAACCCGGTGCGTTTGTTCTGTCCAGGAGTTACGCACGCTTGCGCGATAAACCAGCGTTGCGACGTCCGTCGCTTTGCCATGTACCCGGTAGGTTTCGCGAACCCAAATACGATCGCCCGGTTGACCATATGGACAATGCTTGGCAAGCAACTCTGCGGCCACTGCCCGTCCATAGAATTTTTCTTCAACAATCCTGCGAGTCTGTGTTTTATTCCCGCCAAGAATTGCCCGGACCATCTCATCGTTAAAAATCATGCCGCGCTCTTTCACTTCGCCTTTCATGCATCCCCCTTACCCATGTGCGACGATGCCGCCAAAAGTGATAGAGAACAGCCAGAAATAGATCGCGGCCATAATGATTTTGAATGCCGTGTTCATATTTTCAGCTCCTGTGATTGGATACATGCCGCGCCTTGCGGCATGTTTTTATTTTCACTTTCTCTGTTTTAAAAATCAATATTTATTAGAGCAATTATTGTTGATGGAGAAGCGCGTTTTCATACTCCCTGACCATTAACGTAAGCACGCCGTGCCTCCTGAATACACGCGCCACTTCAATCTTATCTTCCAGCGCGAACGCAATTTTACTTAGACCAATTTTCTTAAGGAGATCAATCTTTGCTGGACCGTCATTTCTGTCATCGGTGGCAGGACGCATAGATAGCAAAGGCTCAGCCCCATTTGTTACGTGCTTACGCAACCAGGCTCGTGTTTTATCCCTGGCTATCTCACAGCGCCCGGTTACAAACCAGAGGGTGTAAATGCCGGACAACTGGCGCACCATATCAATAACTGGAGTGATGGGAGCATCAGTGTCACAGGCAAGGTTAAACTCGTTCCAGTGCTCTGTTAATGCACCTTTGCCAGGTGGTGGAAGTAAATGCAGCCTGTCTTCCGTTGCCTCTGATATCGTCCCATCAATATCTACTATGACGATGTACGGACGTTCCTGGTGTGCGTGTTTATTGAAAATACTCAAATGCCCTCCTCATTGGACGAAAAAAATGCTGGTGGGAGCACTCCACCAGCATTAAAAGTGACACTGTAACTATCAGCGAACGTAAATAGTGCCGCCGTTCTCTTTTTCCCATGCATCGCTACGTGCATAGCAAACATCGAGAAGTCTTCTTGCCGCAGTTTCCTCTAAACCCAATTCGACAACCAACTGCTCATGACGGCGGGTAACCACATCAAACAGGGTATGCAGCCCTTTAGTTGCCAGATCATCAATGAATTCCGGTTCGAACGGCAGCTCTGCATCTGCCAACATAACCTCTTGCGCCCACTCGACACGGCGGACCAGTTCCGGGCGGCGGCTTTCCATCTCTTTACAGATCAATTCATGGAAGAACTCTACCCAACCTTCCGGCTGGAACTCGCGGAAAATTGCCAACGGCTGGAAGTTTGGCATCAACCATTCGTTGATTCGGATATCAATGGCATAGCCCATGTCGCAGCAGAACTGATAAGCAAAGTCCAGCTTAGAAACGATATAAGGACGCTCGTTATTGAACTCTTTAGGCGATGAGATCCCATAAGCCAGGAGACGCGGGAAGAAGGAGATTTGCCCTAACGTCGGATGAAGTTTGCTTGCAGGGAAACGGTGCTCAGTAATGCCATACATTTCCTTCTTGAGCGTCGCAAATTTGGCATTCTCATTAACCAGCGCGGTAACCTCTGCTTTTTTATTAGCAAATGCCACGCGCGCTTCGCTTGCATCTTTAATAGTTTTTTTGAGCTGTTGGTTAAGGTCGGCGACCTGCTTACGCAGTTCCTGTCGCTCGCTTTTAGCTTTGTTATAGCGTTTCTCAAGGTTAAAAGGATCAAGTTTCATGATCTCTTTATATTGAGATTTTAGCGTTGAAATCTGTGAGTTCCGCAGTTCAACCATCGCGGTCATTTCATTGAGTTTTGTTTCCAGCTCAATGCTTATACGTTCGGCATTATCAGCACGCTGGTTGGCGTCATGCGTCGCATCGTCGATTGCGTCCTGTTGCTGGCGTTTCAAATGTTCAATTTCCAGCTGAAGCTCTTCAATTTCTTTACCCTTCAGACCGAGATCCAACTGCATATTTTCAGCTGCATCTACCAGGGAGTTATGGCTATCAGCTTCTGCGTTATAAACATCAATAAGCTGTGCGTGAAGCATCTCCGCTGACTGAACCGCATTATCAAAAAAACGCGCTGTGAGGTCATCACAACTAACGCGGCGTTGCGCGGCCCGGATGTTCTGGATAATGGCCGGGATACCGGCATTCAGGACGTCAGGGATAGATACATTTTCGATTGATTGGTTTTGTGCTGAAGTGCTCATTTCAAAGTTCCGTATTAGCTTGTGCTTCGGTCATTTTTCCTAAGTATGAAGGAGGAAGGACTACGCAATTTGTATCCAGTCCCTCACCTATGGCAGCCTGTAAAATTCTGGCTAAGGTGAGTCTCTTGTTGCGATACCTGGTGATGACATGCCTGATACCGCCGGTCGGCGTAACAAAGGCGATCAGCCAGTAGTGATATTTCCGTCGGAATGGCCACATAGTGCACCTTGTAGATTGCTCTAATAAAAAACGTGATGAGTGTACATCACGTTTTAAAAATATGGAATTATTAGAGCAATATTATTCTGATTCTCGCTCAAAAAATGAGCTGATAAGGGGAAGCCAATCCTCTGACACTTCGCGAGGTCGCGGTTTGCCGTGGAAAAAGATTATTCGGCAGTCTTTTGGTAATGCCCCATTCCCCCTGGAGTAACGCGCGCTCGCATATTTTGAACCAGGTTCCACAACATCGGCCTTGTAACTTACAAACCATCCTGGATACAGATCCTGAAATGCTGGTGTATCATCGCCCATAACCTTTCGTAAGAACCCCTGGTCACCCCAGCACTCAGTAGTGACACAACGAGAAATCCAACCTTCCGGATCTTGCCAGAATGAACTCCAGATATGCGCTTTAACACTATTTGGTATCCACAGGGCACCGCTGCCACGATATTGTGGATGGTAAAAATCCCTAAGCATGGTGAAGCTGGTTGGTGGATGCTCTAGGATTGGGCGTATATCACCGGCAATAACCGTGTCCAAATCCAGATAGAACAGATCATCGGTTATATCCGGTCGGAACAACTCGATTTTCGCCCACCAGCCACGGCACTTTTGCCACTGGTTGATCAATGGGACAACTTTGACGCCAGGTACATGTAAACGCTTCAGGTCTGTCAGGCAAATAATTTCATAGCCTTTTGGCAGTTGATTAACCAGCCACTGCACATCGGAAGCGTTATAGTCACCACCAGAGCGAAAAACTAAAGCAATCTTCATGCTGCACCATCACCTTTCACTTTCATCAATGTCAGGTTTCCGCAAAATACGGCACCAGTGTCGATATACTGCTGATTCCAGAATGTCTTCGGGCTTTTCACCGGAGTGTGGCCAAAGATAAAACGATCTGCGCCCGAAATTTCGCCACCAATATCATCCATCGAATCACTGATACGCTCGCGCGCCCAGACAACGTTGAAAAGCGGTACCTCCTTACCGAATTGGTATTCATTATCCGGATAGTCGGCATGGGCTATAACGATAGTTTCTTGCCCGGTGTTCAGCTCAATGATATAGGGCAGACGCTTTACCAGCTCCACCAGCGCCCAGGCTAATATTTCCTGATCAGTGTCCAGCATGAAGAACCATTGTCCGCCATTCATTAGCCAGTTATTCACGTTGCCATCTGGACTTAACGCATCAATCATCAGCCGCTCATGGTTCCCCATCACTGCCCTGAACCAGGGCATCTGCAATAGTTCCAGACATTCGACATTTTCAGTACCGCGATCGATAAGGTCGCCGACCGATATCAGTAAATCCTGCGCCGGGTCAAAATCCACACGATGGAGTTCGGACATCAGTCTGGTGTAGCAACCATGCAGATCACCAACAACCCAGACATTCCTGTATTTGGTACCGTCGATACGGTGATAAATTGTGGGTGCCATCATGTATTCTTCAGCCATTCTTTAAGAGTCATCTGCGGAATACCTCCCATTTTCCCGCATGAAACAACGTCAATCTGTTCACGCGCAGACTGGAATAACAAAGGCAGGTGACTTAGATTTTTTGGCGTGCCGCCGGAGTGAACGCGTAGTTCTTGCGTAGCGTCAACGCCCACCAGAGCTACATGTTTGAATCCGATATGGAAAGCCAGGTTCAGAGCACCATATGCACTATTGCCGCTGGCAATTTCATTCTCATCTTCGCAAAGGCCGAAATGTGCGGACCAGCGCCACGCCCACCACTCGGGAGAATTCGTATTTTTTGGCTCCATGCCGCGTTCAGCCACACGACGGAAGCACAGAACGCCATCTCTGACTTCACGTTCTTTAACATCGGGTAGTGCCATGCAATAACAAACACCACGGCGACGGCGGCCACGACCAACGCGCCGCATATTGTCTGGGGATGGATCAAGGGTGAAAAAATAAGAAGCGCGGTTAAGCCAGTCGATGGCCCCATTGACCGCTATAATCGGCACTCCGCGCGGCGCAACAAAGTTTGCGGCGCTTGGGCCACTGCCGACGATAATAACGCGATCACTGCCTCTAAATTTATTCTTGGGAAACATTGAATTGCACTGCTCCTACTTGCATTCAAAATATGTAAATCTGCGTGTTTTTTGCGGGTATCCAGGAACTGCTGTTGCCATTTTGAAATAGACACCTGCGTTGGATTCCGTAGTGCTTGAGGGTGCGCGCCATGCCAATGAAGGCCGTTTTGCAGAGAACAGTCATAGCCGACTAATACCACTACTTCAGCCCCTGATTCAGCAGCCAGACTGATAGCCTGCGCGCCGCTATTTACCCCTTCCGCCGGTCCACAATATCGCCTGTACTCCAACGAAAATGATTTCGCCGCCGCCAGGTTGGCTGTCACTTTGCGGAATCTCCCTCCCGGTATGGTGGATCCGTATTGCTTCCACCATGACAAATCACCGGCGTATAAGGCATAAATGTCATCGAACATCTGCCAGGAATTGTTAACCGCGATGATTGAACAGCCAGTTTTTTCTATAGCAGCACAGTCCTCACGAGTGAGTGACGGACCGCTACCGACACAAAAAACAGTCCTAGTCGCCCTGGGTGGTATGTTCATTCTCAGCTGCAAATTCAGCCTCCAGGCGAGCATTCATTTCAGCGATTACAGGGTCCACTACAGCATCTGTTTCCTGTTCATTACGCGGCATGACCGATGCCAGCGACTCATAATTAACCTTGGATGACACGATTATTCTCCCGATGTTAAAGTGCACTACCACAAAGAGCGTACATGCACTAATTAATTTATTATTTTAAGCAGCATGCAACCACTTATCGCCGTTCAATACATGCTCAATAGCCTCACCCTTTTTAAGACTTATGTATTCCAGGATGGCGGTAATCGCTTGTTCTGCACCATACGCAAGAACAACGTAGTAGCCTTCCTCTCTAAGCCTGCGCATCCAGGCGATCTGCTCTTTCGTCGGGGCTTTACCATTTGGTTCTTTAAGCTCAATTCGCATGCCGTGATAAATACCGCATGCTTTATCGAGACTCATGTCCGGATAACCTTTTTTCTGCCCTTCAGCCTTCATTTTCCCGGCGGTTGCTTTTGAACGCTTCCCTCCGTTAGGCGTTGCATGCAACAGCTCATAGATGTCAGGGTGCTTGCGTTCGAAGTAATCAAAAATGAAAACCTGCTCGAAGTGCTCGCAATTTCCGTCGCGCAGGTCTGGGTTCTTTGCAAGTGCTGCAAGTGCCTTCGCATGTGGAGAAACTTCTTTTACCGGCGCAAGCGATAAGAATGGATCCTTTTTGGTTTTTGGCCTGGACCGCCCCTTATTTCGACGCTCACTAAAAGCCTGAAACTCTTCCTCAGTAAAGCGCAACATAATCAGTCAAATCCTGCCGGTCGCATGCCATATTTACGCTGTTTTGCGGCCTGCTCTTCCCTGTGCCATTGCGCACATTCAGCGTCACAATAAATGCCTGATTCAATCGATTCATTGCAGTAACGACACTTCCCTGTAAATACCTGGCTCACGACCTGTGCCTGCTTTCTGATGTTATCGATGGCCATGTCTTTGAGAGCTTCTAACTGATTCATGCTCAGCTCTGCATCATCAACACGTTCTGCCAATTTTGTTTCCTCGTGAAGAACCTACTTAAGGGCAGAATGATACATTTCACAATCAAAATTGCACTAATAATTTTCTTTTATTGAGTTAAATATTCAACAAATGACTAGCGGTAGAATCACCATCATCTATTTCTGGCAGGCTGACTATGGCTACATCAATCACTACAACCCAAAGCACCCGGCAATATCCTCTGTCGCGGTATGACGACCGCAACATAGCCGATCCAATACTCAGGGCAGAGCTACGCAAAGAGGTGATGCTTATGTGTGAATCGAACGACAAGAATCTGACGATTTATTACGTTCTTCCCGATGAGCAATATCGCCCGGATTTGCTGGCTTACCGTATGTGGGGCATAGCAGAGCTACGCTGGGTTGTGACGCTCGCCGCCGGGCTTGAGGATGAGTCTCAGGGTATGACTGTTGGCAAAAAATTAAAACTCCCACCTGCCACCTGGATCCGCGAAATGATTCGCCATTTCCAATACGACGGCCAGGTAATAGGGACATTATCCATTGCGTAAGGGAAATGAATGCCAACTGAATATGCTCGCGACAACCTTGGTCGCTATCAGACTGATGGATTAAGTGCAAAAGACTTTAACAAGGTCTTCGATCTTATCCGTAAACAGCAGCGTCAGAATCGGCGAAACGCGCGACGTACACTCACCCCAAGGATTATGGGGATGCGTAACCGCGAACTTGAGGCATTCCTCAGCCTTGGGAAAAAGAAAGATGGCACCTACTTTACGCCCGAAGATATACGCAGTTTCAACACCTCAAGGCAGGCTCATAAAACCAAATTCAAGAGCACGGTACCCGGCATTACCTATGCTCAGCTGGTGGCGCAGTCCACCAGCATTGATATAAAACGCGCTAACAACAAGGTTTCTGATGGCACAGGGATCAAAGCCGCGACATTCCTCGGGCTAAAACACAACCTTGCATTGATATCTGTTAATGCCTCGGATGAGTCGGTCCACCAGCATCACCGTGTCAGAATTCGATTTGAGGAATGGGATAAAGCCGTTGAGGAAATTGCTGAAGACGGTGCGAAAAAAGCCCGAATCGCTGCCGATCTCTGCAAGGGCCGGGTATCTTTCGACTGTGATTGTGGACGCCATCAATACTGGTATCGTTATATGGCCACTGCTGGTAACTATGCTGTCGCGCCGCCAAAAGAGTATGCATTCCCCAAGATCCGCAACCCTGATCTGACTGGTGTAGCCTGCAAACATGTGTTGCACGCTATGACGCGTTTTCAGTCTCCCACATGGCACAAGGCCATCATTATTGCCCTGGAAAAAGCAGCTGAACAGGTAGCCTTCGGCGATGACAAGCGGAAGACAACAACCTATTTCAAAGGCGAACTGGCTAAATCGCTCGCGCGCAACCGGACAACAACGACGGATCAGGCTAAAGCGGCGCGTGAGTATGAGTTATATCTGAAATCTCAGGATGCATTAGGCAAAAAACTACGCGCCAAAGATAGCGCCACGGACAACGTTCGCCGGTTGTTAAAAAAAGCTCGCACCACGGCAAACAGGAAGAATGCCGAACTAAAAGCCTCGCGGGTGAGGGAAGCCCAGGCTCGCGCTGAAGCCGACGCTCTCAAAAAAGCCCTGCAAACGCAGGCGAACAACCTCATAAAGTTTTTCATGAGTCAGGGAATGGACAAGGCCGCTGCCACCGCGCAGGCGCGAAGCATTCTTGAGACACAAATTAACGAAGCCCGTAAACGGAAAGGATAATCGATGGCTGGTTTCTTTGATGACATGTTTGAGGACACAGAACCATCACAACAAGTGACTGGTGATAACCTCTCGGACACCGAATCGGATCCGGATATTCCAGGCGAAGGTTCTGAACTGATTGAAGAGGAAGATATTGATGCTGAAATCGAAACCGATGGTGTTAACGTTGGTAATATTGTTGATCCTGTGGAGGACAATCACCTTCCCAATCTGGATCACGGCCTGCTTAGTGATTCTGGTGTGCGCCACCGTTATCAAGGTCATGCAGTTTTTAATAACCTTGTGCGGATGGACTGGCTCAAAGCAATCAAGCTAGACCCTGACTCATTCGATGCAGTTCTGTATCGCGCAATACCTTACAGAAACAAAAATGCACCTGAAACGGCACCTGAAATAATAGAACCGAACCAACGCATATATGACTATCAGGATCCAGAACTGATAACGGCCCTCGACTGCCCGGATGAGATGGACGCCTTCTACGCGCTATACGACGGCAGTGATAATACGGGAATTAGCGACAGTGCTTTAATCCTTCGGTTAGCTGCCGTCAATGTGCCAGTGGGTTCTATGCTCGAATGGCTGGAACAGCTGTCAGACGGCACAACCATTCGCCGCTTCTGGTACATCCATAAAATATTCAATTACGGCACTGCCAGGGTAGGCAGTTTGTTTTATTGCGTGCCTTCACGCGCCTTTGAAGGGAATTTCATCGGTGATTCTGAATAATCAGGAATGGCTACTGGCCATCTTTAAGAAAAAAGGTCTTACTCCAACTGGTAAGCTGGAATTTGCCACTATTGATGGCATTGATTCGGCGCTCGCACAGGCTTTAAACGAAGCGTTCGACTCACAAGTTGTCAGCTTTAATGATCGCATTAACCAGTCGTTCCGGGAGTTCCTGAAACGCACACCAAGAGATCGCATAACGCTCGGCACTTTTAGTGATGTGAAGGAGTGGTTGTCGTCATTTGAAGCCGATCGCGCCGGGCGCAAAGATACAGCCTCTGCTGGCCCGGTAAATAAGCTGGCAATGCCGCTTGTGAATCTGTCTCGTTCTCCCGCATTTTCAATTTATGAAGGTGAACTGTGCCGGGATAATTACGATGAAGGGCATGTCACCAATGAAAATGATGAGATTGAAGCCCTGGTATCGACTATCCCTTTCTCACTGGAATATTCGCTATGGATAGCCAGTGACGAGAAGGAATCTCTTGGGATGGTTACAACTGCATTAGCATTCTGGCTACGAATGTATGCCAGCCTCGGGCAGGCATCTTTCACTCACACTGCCAATGTCGGCGGTTATGAGATACCGGTTACCTGTTACATAGAAGGGCAAAAATCAATCGCATTTCAGGATCTGACCACCGGCACCGCCGACAACAGGCTGTTCGCGGTTGGATTGAACCTCACAGTAGTGGCGGAGCTTCCTATCCTGGCTTATATGCAGCAAACCACCGGCACCATAACGGTAAAAGCGAAAATTCTGGAGGAATGAGATGGCCACAAAGACCACCACAGCCCCGGAAACTGATTCAAAACGCACTCAGCTATTCCTGCAATCTGTTTCAATTGGGCAGAACGAAATCCCTCGCGAAATGATCGTAGGATGTACCTATGTCGAACCCGGGGAGCTATCTGGTCCCCAGCTTATGCTCATGGTCAGGGATTCAACGGCTTACGTGGTCAATAAGCTGGGGGTGAAATTTGGGACAATACTGACCGTTTCACTTGGTGATCCGGAAGGTCATGGCGGCATCCTCTTCTCGGAAGAGTTCTTTGTTCTTAAAGCGCCGCGCAAGGACGATACTGTACTGATTTACGCGTTTAGTAACCCGGTGCGGTTATTAAAAGTTCCGTCCACCAGCGCACAGTATTTTGTTGATAAGCCCCCATCAGCCGTAGTTTCCTCTCTTGCCCCTGGTCTGAAGGTAAATGCTGACTCATTCAGAAAAACATCCACATACCACCTAAATGTTGGAGAAAAACCGACCAAGGTATTGCAGGAGATAGCCCGGGATACCGGTTCTATGTGCTGGGCATCCAGGGGGACGATCAATTTTAAAAGTATGGAAAAAATGGCAAACGCCGCTCCATCGCTTACTTATGAGTCCGCCAATCCCAACACATCCGGATTTACAATTAGTCAGTTCAACATCCTGAATGCCGATTATGAATACCAGCGCCGCCACAATTACAGAATGGCAAGTTATGACATGACCAAAGGTGTGGTTTACTCAGGTAACCAGGAAGACCCCATTAAATTTACGAGCAATCCCGATCCTACCGCGCTGGCGAACTACAACAAATTCATTCTCCCCCGCCTCGATATGCTGGTGGAAGGAAATGCCGCGCTAACTCCGGGTACGACGCTGAAAATTGTCGTGCATAACACGGCAGGTGACGGAGAACTCGATGAATCTATCCCTGACAAAATGATAGTGATGTCCGTGACTCATTTCGAAGACCGCTTTCGTTTTGTCAGCCGTGCACAGTTAGGAGTGGTGAATGGGTAGTTTGACAGGGAAGTATCGGGCTGTAGTGGTAAGCGTCGATGACCCTAAAGGTCTGATGCGTACACAAATACGTGTTGTCGGCATGATGGATGGGTTACCAGATGCCTCATTGCCGTGGGCAGAAGCTATATTGTCCAATGCAAACACGTTTTCACCATTTCTGCCCGGCGATAAAGTATGGGTAGAATTTCCCTACAATGGGGATTCTCGATGGCCATTGATAATCGGTTATGCACAGGATGCATCCGGTGGCGCTCCCAATGTGCCGCCTGAAGCGTCAGGACAAGGTGAAGGCTATGTACCGCCTGAAGTCGAAGGTGCACCAGCACAACCATCAACCAGCGCCAAAAAAGACTTTATTTCGTCGCGGAACGGACTAATGGAGGTCCGGACGGCGGGCGGAGCCTGGGCCGTTACGCACTTGAAAAGTGGAACAACAATCGGGTTCAACGAGGCCGGGGAGTTATATGCCATTTCTCAAGGTCCGGCATTCATCTCTTCCGCAGGAAATCTCGATATAAAGTCAGGCGCGGATGTCGCCCTGAAGGCGGGGGGAAGTATGGCGATAGAGGCCAGCGGGAATCTATCCATAAAAGCCGCTCAAGTCTCTGTTGACAAGGCTTAAGAAAAGCCCGGCGATCGGGCTTTTCTGTTATGACGGGTTCAATTTTTTATCCGTTACCGCGCGACGGTTTCTGCGTGATAAACGTCTCAAGCATCTTTTCCGCAATTGCCGACCAGGTGTGACACTGGACCTTTTCAGCATTTTTCACGCGATCAACGCGAGCAATAACCTCATCCCAATCAATCCGCGACTTGATAACCATATGGTTCACCAACTCCAGGCGATCCGGCGGAAGGCAATCGGGCGGAGTTAATATCAACGCTCCACACATTGCCGCCTCAAGAACAGTTAATCCAAGGCTTTCGGGATGCGTAACGATAAAAACGTCACTCTTACGCAATTCAGCTGCAAATTCGGTTGCTGGCACCGGCGTCCGCCTGTATGGAGTTACCGAAATATTCCCCGGATCAATGGTAACCAATCCGTCATCAGTCAACGTTCTGGCCTCATACGGAACGGTCAGACGCTGAAGGTTCATAAGGATACTTAAGGAGTGATCAAAACCACTAACATCAAATGCAGCGTGGTCTACAAAAATACGCAGAATATCGTCTGTTTTGGTTTCCAGATGGAACAGCTCCTGATTCGCTGCCCATCCAACATGTTTGTTAAAACGATTATGACGCTCTAACCTGCCGGGATTATCCAGGTACCGCCAGGTATCATCGCGGACAGTAAAAGTAATATCGACTGGTGCCGAATCCAGCATAGAACCGTCATATACCTGGGCTACCCATCCAGAGAATCGGCGACACAGTTGCATGCCTATTTCCCTGGGTACCGTAGTAAAATACCTCAATCCTGGTGCCAAAATGGCCTTCGCAGAACATGCGGTCGCAGCAGTCAACACAGCTTCAACATAATCCTCCGGGCTTTCGACGCCAGGGGAATATGGACGATGGTATTGCAATGTTACCCCTGCCTCACTAAAGGCGCAGG
>OOBX01000632.1_pt1 | contig 14282 bp, 5 predicted proteins | sample 1671021 | NCBI WGS metagenome assembly OOBX01 (sample SAMN06348114, study PRJEB24527) | human gut metagenome | biome: human gut; feature: ankylosing spondylitis patient; material: feces | host: Homo sapiens | place: China | collected 2015-10 | reverse complement strand
ACAGGTCAATCCGTGAAAATCCGCGATTCCGGACACACTTTTTGACCCTTAACCCTCGTCGTGCCCGCGGGCTTCGGGGAGGCCGCGGGCTTGGACGTGTCCGGCGTCTTGCCGGGGTCGCCCTGGCCGTCGCCCCCGGCGTTGCTCCCGCCGCCGTTGCCCGGATCGGTGGCGGAGGAGCCGCCGTTGGCCTGGTATTCGAACGTCCAGGTGACGGCCGTCCCGCCCTTGGAGGCGGTGAACACGAGCTTCGAACCGGATTCGGTCTTGTCGAGCTTCCAGTCGGATGGAACGTCGGAGATCCTGACCTTGGCGCCGGCGGCGACCTTGTAGGCGCCGTCCCTGGTCGGGTCGAACCCGGCGATCGGCTTGCCGTCCGCCGTCGCGGCCACGTTCTTCAACGCGTCCGTGCCGGGGTCCGCCGGCTTGTCCGGATCGGTCGCGGAATCGTTCTTGAACGTCCAGGTGACGACGGGCGTGCCGTACTTCGACGCGGTGAACACGACCGTGCCGGCCGGCTGCTCCGCCTTGCCGTCGAGCTTCCAGTCGTCGGGCATGTCGACGATATTCACTTGGGTGCCGGCGGGAATGGTCCATGTGCCGGTCTTCGTCGGGTCGAACCCCTGGACCGGTTTGCCGTCGGCCGTGGCGGTCACGTTCTTCAGCTCGGCCGCGTACGCGCCGGCGTCCGGCAGGCCGGATCCGTCGTCGTACGCGAACGCCCATTCGAGTAACCGGTACATGAAGTCCGTGAATATGCTCGGGCGTGAACACCTGGCCCGATTCGGATTTCGTCTTGTAATGGTTGAACTCGTTGAAGAAGATGCCCATGACCGCAAACCAATGGAAACAAGCCCTATTCAGCCACTCCGAGGGAGAGAACACAAGGACAAGCGCCGGCACAGAATATCCTCAGCAGTACAATGCGCGGCAGCGGAAAACGAATTGGAGGAATCGAGGCCGTCAAAGTGGGCATGGACGAAACTGGCGTTAGCGGATTCTTCTGCTCGTCATCGTTCTGATTGGACAGTGTCGCCGACCGTATTATCAATGAGGACCGTCAGTCCGCTTTCGTTGAATTTGTCGTAGTTTTCAATGTCGTAATTCATCTGCAATTCCAGCCAGTATTCCGGTGATGTGCCCAACACGTAGGCGAGATGGTATGCGAGGCTTGTGGTGATGCGTCTTTTCCCGCGTATTATTCCACTGACGGTGATTTGTGGCAGGTTCATGGCTTTCGCCAGACGGTACATGGTGATGTTGTTTGGTTGCAGGTATTGGTGTAGCAGCACGTCGCCTGGGAGTGGCGCATGGCCCACATCGTTCATAGCCAGACCCTTTCACGCAATTCACTGACTTTTTTTCTGATAGTAACAAAAGAAGCTACCGTTTTGCTTCGGTATGTGGGAATACGGTTTTGCCCGCCTCTCCCCTGTTTCGGGTCGAAGGCGGGCAAAACACGTTTGGTGCGGTGAGAATCAGTCCTCGACTGCATGCCATCCATCGGCATGCTTGGCGGAACGTACACGCACGAGCACGCAGCCAGCACCGGCGATGGTCATGATCGCCGCCAGCGTGGCGATTGCGGTGGTGTCCGATCCGGTGGAGGCCAGACCATTGTTCGTCACACCTGCAGCCTGCTTCTTGGCCTGTTCGGCCTTCTGCTTCTTGGCTTCGGCATCCTTCTTGGCTTGGTCGGCCTTCTTCTGGGCTTCCTGCTGCTTCTTGGCTTCCTCCTCGGCCTTCTTCTGGGCTTCGGCTTCGGCCTGCTTGGCGGCGGCGAGCTCCTTGTCGGACGCCTGCTTGTCGGCGAGCTTGGCATCATAGTCGGCCTTGGCTTTCTCGTATGCCTTGTCGGCCTCATCCTTGGCCTTGTTCGCCTCGTCGAGCTTCGCCTGGGCGTCGGCCAGCTTCGCGTTCGCCTTCTTGAGGTTCTCCTCGGCGTTCTGCAGACGCTTGATGGTGTTCTGGGCGTCGTTGAGCTTGCCGGTGGCCGTGTTGAGGTCGTCCTTCGCCTTCGCGTATGCGGCCTTGGCGTCGGCGATGGCCTCGTCGGCGGCCTTGACCTGCTTGGCGGCGGCTTCAACCTTCGCGTCGGAAACGGTCTTGGCGTCGAGCGCGGCCTGCTTGGCCTTCTCGGCCTCGGCCTTGGCTGCCTTGGCGTCGGCCAGGTCGGCCAAGGCCTTCGTCTTGTCCGTGTTGGCCTGCTTGATCGTGGCTTCCGCATCCGTCTTGTTCTTGGCGGCGGCCTTGACCTGCTTGTCGGCGGTATCGATCTTCGCCTGTGCGGCGGCGACTGCCGTGTTCGCCTTGTCCACTGCCGTCTGGGCTGCGGTCTGGGCGTCGGTGGCGGCGTCGGCTCCGGACCGGGCTTCCTTGGTGGCCTGCTGGGCGGCGGAATAAGCCGCGTTCTTATCGGCTTGATCCTTCCTGGCTTCCTCCAACGCCTTGGCCTTGTCCTCGTTCGCCTTCACGGCCTCGTCATACGCTTTCTGCGCCTCGTCGGCGGCAGCCTGCAAATCCCTGGCCTTCTGCGCGGCCTGCTGGGCTTCCTCAGCGGCCTTCCGTGCGGACTGCTGGGCGGCGGCCAGCGCCTTGGCCGCATCGGAAGCGTCCTGTGCGGCCTGCTTGCTCTTGGACAATGCGGTCTGGTATGCGGCGTCGGCTCCGGTCAGGGAGTCACGGTAGGCAGTCAAATCAGCCAGGTATGCGTCAACGTCCATGATGCGGCCCGCGTCGGAGCCGATTCCGTTAGCGTTTTCGGTGAACAGCTGACTATGGGTGTTCCCGTTGGTACCCGTGATGTTGCCGTTCTGGCTGACGCCGAAACCGGTGAGGGTCAAATCGGGGTTGACCAGCGTGGTGTAATGGCCATAATCGCAGGGGTTGAAGGGCTTGCCGTCCGAGGCCTTGCAATCCAGGACACCGTCGGACATGTCCTTCTCATACATGGACTTCTCCGTGTCGTACCAGCCGTTAAAGGGATCAGTGTAACCCCAGGCGAGGTTTTCGCTGGCGGGGAATTGAAGTGGATGGTTCACGTTGTTGTTGGCATAATCCGCATCCGCCATGGCCTGTGCCATCAGGGTGTCACTGACCTTGAGGGGCTGCAGGCCTTCCTTCGCGCGAAGCTGATTGGCTTCCTGGATGAACTTCAGGGCCTCGATCATGTTGTCCAACGTGGTCGCATCACCCTTGGCACCATTATGAATGGCGTCAAGATACTCGGTGACGGTCGGATCGGTGAGAACCTTGACTGCCTGAGAGGCACCCTTGTCGCCGAAGTAGGCCACTGCGCCCTGAGACAGCTTGTCCTGAGCCTCGTCTGCCGCTTCCTTCTTGGCGTCGGCCTCGCTCTTGGCATCGGCGGCGGCCTGCTGCTTCGCCTCGGCGTTGGAAGAGGAGTCGGACACCGCCTTATCGGCATCCTTCTGCGCCTGTTCCGCCTTCTGCTGGGCGGCTGCGGCGTCGGCTGCGGCCTTCTTCGCCGCTTCGAGCTTCGCGGCCAGGTCGGAAAGACCTCCATCATCCTTGGACAATTGCTCGACCTTGGCATCGGCCTTCCGCTTGGCTTCAAGCGCCTTGGCCTCGGCCTGCCTGGCCGCATCCAGCTTGGCTTGCGCGGCGTTCACCGCCTCGTCGGCCTTCGTCTTGTCGCCGGTCGCCGTGGCCTGCTGCCTCCTGGCTTCCGTCAGCTCCTTCTCGGCGGCGGCCTTGTCGGCCGCGGCCTGCTTCGCGTCCGCGTCGGCCCGGTCGGCCTTCTTCTGCGCATCACTGATGGCGGTATCTGCGTCATCGGCCTTCTTCTGCGCGTCCGTGGCCTGCTTGTCGGCCGCATCAATATCGGTCTGGGCCTTGTCGGCAGCCTGCTGATGGGAGACGGATTCGGCCGTGGCCTCATCCTTCGCGGTCTGTGCGGCCTGCTTGTCGGTTTCGGCCTTCGACTGGTCATCGGAGGTCTGCTGCATGGCCTTGTTGGCGTCGTTGATGGCGTTGGACGCGTCGTTCGCGGCCTGCTGGGCGGCGGCGATCTTGTCGGCCGTGCCGGTCGCATCCTGTGCGGCCTGCTGCTGGGCCTTGTTGGCGTCGTCGTAGTTCGCCTGCGCCTGCTGCTGGTTGTTTGCGGCTGTCTGCTGCTGGGCGGCGGCGTCGTCGAGGTTCTGCTTGGCGGTGTCCAGTGCGGCTGCGGCGGCGTCGGCCTTGGCCTGTGCTTCGGTCACGCCGGTCGGGGATGCCTGCGCGATGGCCTGATTGGCTTCCACTGTGCTCTGCTGGGCCTGTGCGACGCTGTCCTGCGCCTGTGCGATGGCCTGCTTGGTCTGGTTGTCTGTGGTTGTGGCTTCGTCGGCCATGGCGATTGCAGGCGAGGCGAGGGTGGCCATTACGGCTGTGCTTGCCACTGCGATCTTGGTGAGGTTGCTGCGTTTCATGAAAGATCTCTTCTTTCCCTGGTCGTGTCTCTTTCGGGGTTTGTGTTCCCTGGGGGCGTTGTATGTTTTTCACCTACAGATAGTAGCACAAATTTTTACTAATGCAAATTGTTACCTCCTTTTGTGTCAGCAAGACATGTGCCTGCCCGAAACACGCCGACTGCGACAAAGCGAAAAACCAACAGCCAACACCCCCGTCACAGTGACACCGGAAACAAGAGCAGCCTGTTTCGTGTCGCCCGGCGATGCGCCGGGCAATGGGGCCTGGTCGGGCATGCTGTTGCGTTCCCCGGTGACGAGGAGGCGGAGCGTGTTGCCCTGCCCGGTGCAGGTCAATAATGTGACCTCGTCCCGTCCTTTCCGGATCTTCAGCGCCTTCGTGTCCGTGGGGCTGACGATGCGGATGTCGTTGACCCGGTAGGCGAGCGTGTTGCCCATGACCTTGATGTAGAACGGGTCGCCCTTCTCGAGTTCGCCCAAACGGGTGAACAGGGTGGCGCCCTTCAGGTTCGAATGGCCGGTGATCACCGCCCTCGTGTTTTTCCCTCCGACGGGCAGGCTGGTGCCGGCGAGATGGCCGGCGGCGTGTTCGAGCACGTCCTGGCCGGCGCCGTGCATGATGGGCATGTCGACGCTGATCTTCGGGACCAGGAGCTCGCCCATCGCATCCAGTCCGTTGACGGACAGTTGGCGCCGGTATTCGTCGTCGCCCTCGAAGTCGCCCTTGGTCTTGCCGTCGAACACGGGTTCGCCGATCTGCGGCTGGCCCGACTCGTAAAGTCGCTGGTTGTATTCGACCGCTGATCTGATCGCGCTCTGACGGCTACCCTCGGGAAACAGCGATGCGGCCTGGCTGACGGAACGCGCCTGAGCGTCGGTCGCCCTATCTCCGATGAGCTGCTGGATTCGGGGCATGCCAATGAGTATCAGCCCCAATGCCAGGCAGACGAGAGCGGCGGCGGTGTATATGCGGGAACGGCGGATGAGCAGGCGGGTCCGGTTGTCACGGGCCCGCCTGTCATCGACGGCGAGACGCATGGACTCCCACACGTCTCGCGATGTCGCTACGGCCATGCTCACCGGGAATGCCTTCCAATGGTCGGCGTTCCGGCGTGACGGCCTTTGCTACCGGCTCCCATGCGCATGCGTAGCATCGGCATCATCACGCCGAGCGCGATCAGCATGAGCGCGAATCCGGCGTACAGCCAGATGGTCGGCACCTGGGCCTGTCCGCCCGTGAACGGCAGGGTGGTCAGGCTCGGCTCCCACTGGGCGTACACGGTGGTGCTGCCTTCGGCGGGCAGTGTGACCTTGCCTTCGCCCGGCTGCAGGAAAGTGCTCCCTGCGGGCGGGTTCTTCTCCGTGCTCCATCCGACGAACCGGTAGCCGGGTCGGGTGATCTTCGGCTCCTTCGCGTCACCGGGGATGGTGACGGTGGAGAAGGCGTCGCCGGTCACGTCATCGACATGGCCGATGCCGCCGTTCGGGTTGAACTTCAGGCTGGCACCGTTGATTTTCCACTGCGCGTAGAGCACGGAGGTGTTCTTCGGCGTGGACTTGTCGTTGGCCGTCAGCACGTAGTCGGCTCCCGTGGCGTATGCCTTGCCCTTGCCGTCGGCCTGCGTGTTCCAGCCGGAGAATGTGTAACCAGGACGGTCGAACGGGTTCGTGATGGTCTTCACGGTCTGGTCGACAACACCGTCCACCGTCTTGGTTTCCGAGCCGACGGTTCCGATGTTGCTGTTGTACACCAGGTGTGCGGGGTCGGCCTTCCATTGGGCCCACACGGTGGTGGTTCTCGGTTCAAGCGTGTGTTTGTCGCCCGGTTGCAGGCTTGGGTCGCCGCGTTTGCTGGTGCTCCAGCCGGTGAACGTGTAGCCTGGACGGTCGAAGCTGTTCTGGCTGATGGTCACCGTGTCGCCGGTGTTGCCGGTGGTGTCGGGTGTGCTGCCTGTGGTGTTCGGCCAGTCGTTGCGGTACTGGATGGTTGCCGGGTTTGCCTTCCAGATGGCGTACAGGTCGTTGCCTGCTGGCTTCATCACGTACTGGCTGACGCCGTTCTTGCCTTCGCCGTATGCGGTGCCGGAACCGTCCTTGGCGGTGTCCCAACGAACGAACGTGTATCCGTCGCGGGTGAAACCATTGGCGTTTGTGGTCAGTTCGTCACCGGTCTTGCCGGATTGTGCCGCCGTGTTGCCTCCGGTTGCGCCGTTGCCGTGATAGGTGAGGGTTTGTGCGTTACCGGCCCAGCAGGCATATAGGGTGCTGGAACCACGCAACGTCCACTCGCTGTTAGGTTTCACTGCATTGCCCTTGCAGTCGGCCTGAGTGTTCCACGTGACGAACGTGTAGCCGTCGCGGGTGAATCCGTTGTCGCGCACGTTGATCTTCTCGTCGGTCTTGCCAGTCTGCGGGTCGGTCTTGCCGCCGGTCGCCCCGTTGCCGTCGTAGGTGAGGCTGGCCTGGCCGGGCGTCCACTGCGCGTACAGGGTGAGCGTGCCGTTCGCCGTCCACCTGGCTCCCGGCGCGTACCTGGCGCCGCTCCCGTCCGGGCTGGTGGCCCAGCCGGCGAACGTGTACCCGTCGATCGTCCAGCCGTTCTGGCCGATGGTCGGCGTGTCTCCGGTGTGGCCATCCCAGTTGGGGGTGCCCTGGCCTCCCGTGGTCTTGCCCGCGGGCGGGTTCGGATTGTAGCGGATGTGGGCCTCGTTGGCCGACCATTGGGCGACCATGGTGACGATCCCGTTCGGCTGCGTGGTCAGGTTCGTGACCCACTGGCCGTCGCCGTACGCCTGCTGGTTGTCGGCGCGCTTCCACCCGGTGAACGTGTATCCGTCGCGGACGAACCCGTTCCGGTGCAGGTTCTGGCCGATGTTGTATTGGAACGCCTGATCCGGGGTGCCGCCGCCGGTCGCCCCGTTGCCGGCGAATCTGACTGTGTACCCGTTGCCGACCCAGTGCGCGTACACGGTCACGTTGCCGGTGAGCGGCGTGTTGAAATCGTATTTGTTTCCGCCGTTCGGGGCCGTGTACCAGCCGTCGAACCGGTAGCCGGGAATCTTGCCCGTGTCGCCGGCCGCCCAACCGGATTTGTCGGCGGCGGCCGTGTTGTAGGGCACGGTCTGCGATGCGGGCGTGCCGGGCGCGTTGCTGCCGGCGGGCGCGTTCACGTTGTACGACAGGGTGGGGTTGATGGCCCACAATGCGTATACGGTCTTCGCCCTGGCGGGCATGACGATTTCCGTCCTGACGTTCGCGTTCAGCGTGTTCCGGTCCATGGTGTCGCCGACGGGCACGTCCCTGTCGTTGGCGTCCGTGTTCGCGCTCCAACCGTAGAACGTGCGGTTGGTCTTGCCGATCTGGCTGGAATCCCAGCAGTCGGAGTCGGCCTTCGCGGTCGCCAATGTGATCCTGGTGCCGGCCGGATAATAGACCTGGCAGCCGGATACGGCGCCCGTCGTGGCGATGGTCTCCACGCGCACGGAACCGTCGGATCGGGTGATCGTCCGCTGGCTGGTCCCGTCATCCTGTCTGGCGGTCGTGTCGGTCAGCACCCTGCGGTCGTCCGCGATGGTTCCGGATTCCGGTCCGGCGCTCTTGTCGGCCGCAAGCCTGACCGTGCCATCCGTCCCGGATGCGGCGGTTTCGGTCCTGCCCGTCTCGGTGCGCGAGGGCACTTGGCCGGTTCCGCCGTTCCCGTCGTAGCCGAGCCTGTAGGCCTTGGTGAAGCTCAGATCGTCGAGGATGTTGCCGTAGACGTTGTTGCTGGAGCTTACCGACTTGAAGGTGAAGCGGGTGACCGTCCCGGTGGCGATGTACGTGCCGGTGTAGGTCTCCCACTGCCCGTCATGGTTACGGCTGGAATGGTTCAACTCGGCGTCGTTGCTCACCTTCGTGGAGATGACCTTGCCGACGTCGCCCGGCTGGTCGCCGTTGCCGTTGACGGTGGTTCGCCTCGCGTCCTGGGCGGATTCCTTGCCGGGTTCGCCGATCATGACGCTCATCCCGTCGAGGTGGTTCCTGTCGAGGCTGGCGTGCTTCAACGTCCAGCGGTAGGACACGCCCGGGATGGTGGCGATGTCCTGGTAGATGGCGGTGCCCGCCTGTCCCGCGACGAGTTCCGCGTACTGGTTGCCGGTCTTGGAGTCCTTCTGCAGTTCGACTCCCTGTGCGATCTGCTGCCAGTCGGTTCCCTTGGTCTGGGTCGACTTCCATGCGAATTTGGAGGCGTCCCATCCCGGGATTGGCGCCCAGGGGTCCTTATCGATGCCGATGTGCCGCGCGTATCTGCCGTTGATCGGGTCGACGACGGTCCAGTCGTCCCACGGGTATTTGGTGGAGACACCGGCGATCAGGCCGGCCGGATAGTCGAACGAGCCGTTGACCAGTTCGGTCGGCAGACTGTCGGTCTTGCCGGCGATGGTCTTCACCTTGCCATCGGTGGAGGCCTTGATCTGCGACGTGCTCTTCTTGGCCCCGCCGTTCGCGTCGTAGCTGAACTTGTAGGCGAGGCGGAAGCTCAGGTCGTCGATGATGCTGTCATTGGCGGAGGCAGTAAGAGTACCGTCCTTGGCGACGCCCCTGTAGGCGATCATCGTGCGGGATTGTCCGGCTGGGATAATGACCGTGCCCTCGTAGGATTCCCAGTCGTCGGAATGGTCCCACGGTTCGTGGCTGCCTTCCGTGGCGTCCATGGAATCGGAGTGCGTGTAGGCTACGGTCCCCACGTCGCCGGTCCTGTCCCCGTACTTCTGGCCGGTCTTGGAGACCGTGGTGCGGGTCAGTTTGACTGGGGTGAGATGATCCTTGTCGGGGCCGGTGAGCAGGGTCACGCCGCCCGCGTTGCCTTTGGAGCGGCCGGAGTGGCGGATGCTGAACGTGTAGCTGGCGCCGGGCGTCGTGTTCACGGTCTGGGCGACGGTACGGCCCGCATGCACGTCGGCGGCCGTGTTCCCGTCCCTCTCGCGATGCAGTTCGAAGTTCTGGTTGCCGCCGATGGCATCGAGATCCTGCCAGGCGAACGTGGCGGCGGTCAGGCCGCCGGCCTTCACGCCCGTCTGTCCGGCCATGGCCTGCGCGTAGGAGCGGATCGTGCCCGCATTGGGCGTCACATACACCCAGGGCAGGCCCTGCCCCTCCTTGGCGATCGTCCACTTCGGGGTGTCGAACCCGCCGTTCACGGCCAGCTCGTCGCCCGCGGCCCTGGAGGCGATGGTCTCCACCTTGGCGTCCGGAGCCTTGAACGCGGCCGGCTGCGTGGAATCCGCCTTCGAATTGGAGGGCACCTTGCCCTTGTCGTTCTTCTTCAGATCATGCACCGTCAGGCCGGAAGCGGTTTTGTCAGCCGCGAGTCCGACACTGCCCGTGGTCTTGGACTTGGCGGGCTGTACGGTGTTCTCCTTGCCGTATTGATTGGATGGCACGCTGCCGGTCGCGTCCGAAGAATTCTTGTCGTAAGAGAGCTTGTACGCCTTGTCGAAGCTTAGGTCGTCGACGCAGTTGCCTTCGGCGGTGAAGTCGAGGCCCTGGCCGTTGGAGTCCCTGACGCTCCTGAACGTGAAGCGGGTCGTGGTCGAGGTGGCGAGGTAGTCGCCGGTATAGGTCTCCCATCTGCCGTCCTGCGCGGTGCCGTGCGTGGTGATCGTGGTGCCGGCGCTGCCGGTCTTGTCCGACCCGTTGGATGTGGTGCGGGTCGCCTGCTGTGCGACGGTCTTGCCGGGTTCGCCGATCATGACCTGCATGCTGTCGTCCTGGTCCGCGTTGCGGGACGCGTGCTTGAGGCTCCACTTGTACACGACGCCGGGCGTGGTGGCGATGTCCTGGTAGATGTACTTGCCTCGCTTGGCTGCGGCGATCTCGCCCCACACGTTGCCCGCGTTGGTCGGATACGGGGTGTGGTTGCGGCGCTGCACCTCGACGGTGTCGACGCCGGCGGTGGCGTCGTTGGATCTCCAGCCGAACTTGCCGGAATCCCAGTTGTCGAGCTTGCTGTGCAGCGGGTTGCCGATGACGCCGGTCTTCGCGCTGATTATGGCGAGGTCGGTTGTGTCGCCGTAGACCCTCTGGTTCTCGTTGATGATCTCGTTGCCGCGATAATCGAACGTGCCGTTCACCAGATGGTCCGGCAGATTCGACGTATTATCCGCCACCGTCTTCACGTTTCCGGTAGTCTTCGATTCGGCGGGCTCGACGGCGTTCTCCTTGCCGCGCTGATTCGACGGGACCTTGCCGGTCGCGTCGGATGCGTTCTTGTCGTAGGTCAACTTGTAGGAACGGGAGAATTCGATGTCGTCCACGAGATTGCCGACGTTGTTGCCGGGCAGGGTCTCATCATCTTTGAACCCTTCGAGGCTCTTGAACATGAATACCGTGTTCTTCTGTCCTTCGGGCACCTGGTAATAGCCTTCGTACGTCTCCCACTGGCTGCCATGGTCTCGGGGATCGGTGTTGGATACCTTTGTGGTGATGATCGTGGACTTCCCGCCCACCTTGTCGCCATGGCCGTTAGAGGTGACGCGGGTCATCTCCACAGGCGTCGCGTGGGCCGTGTCGGAGCCCACGAGGACCTGCATCTTGTCGGCATGGGAGGATTGGCGGCTGGCGTGCTTCAACCGGATCTTGTACAGTACTCCGCCGTTGCCGGTGGACACGTTCTGGTAGATGCTGGTGTTGTCCTGTTGGGCGACGATCTCCGCATACGTGTTCTTGGTGTTGCGATCCTGCTGCAATTCGACCCTTGAACCGTTCTCGGTACTGGACCATGCGAACCTGGAAGAGTCGAAACCGGGGATCTGCCCGATCTTTCCGTACTTGGAAAGATCGGTGACGGACATGTTGTACCAAAGCGTGCCGTCATCCGATTTGAGGAACGTGCGCAGATCGGCATAGGTTCCCTGCTCGTTCTCCTGAATGTCGGAGAACGAGGGGTAGGAGAAATCGCCATTAGCGAGGGAACCGTACCGGACGTTCTCGTCCGCGACTGTCTTCACGGTTCCCGTGGTCCTGGCCTTGGTCTGCCTGACGGTGTCGGCGGTCTCGTCGGACGGGACCTTGCCGGTCGCATCCGACGCGTTCTTGTCGTAGGACAGCTTGTAGGCGCGGGCGAATGTCACATCATCCAGAAGATTGCCCTTGGTGGGGTCGAGATAGTTGACGGCCTTGAAACCGAACCGGGTAGTGGTCTGCCCGTCCGGGATGACGTAGTAGCCCTCATAGGTCTCCCACTGGTCGGAATGATGCCAGCGGTTCTCGTTCGTGACCCTCGTGCCGATGGTCTTGGACTTCTCGCCGACCTTGTCGCCGGCCTTGCCGTTCGCGGCCACTCGGGTCATCTCGATGGGTGTGCCGTTGATGACGACCTGCATCTGGTCGACGTTGTCCTTGCACAGGCTGGTGTGCTTCAACCGGATCTTGTACAGTGTGCCGGGGATGGTGGCGAGGTTCTGGTAGATGGTGCGTCCGGGTTCGGAGGCGACCATTTCCGCGTAGGTGTTGCCGTCCATGCTGTCCTGTTGGAGTTCGACCGCTTCCGCGCGGTCCTTCAATCCGCCTTGGTCGTGGCCGCCTTTCTGGTCGGTCTTCCATGCAAATTTGGACTGGTCGAAACCGGGCCAGTCCACCCAGGAGGCGAGATCGGCGTCGGAGTGTTTCGCGTTCCTCATGTACTGGCCGTTGTTCGGGTCGACGCTTGTGTATGCGTTCGTCATGTAGCTTGGCGCGTCAACGGTCTTCCATCCGCCGTCGGGCAGGTAGTCGAATCCGCCGTTGACGAGCTCCCTTGGATACGTCGTGGCGGCCGATGTCGTCAGGCTCGTGATGGTCTTGCCGATGTCGGGCATGCGGATCTCGTCCGCGTTCGCGGTGCCCGCTGTCAGGAGCCCGCCGCCCAGGAGGGTGCCCGCCGACACGATGCCGGCGACCATCCGTTTCAGCCATGTGCGCATTATCGGTTTTCCTTCCCCCATCCCTCGCAATGTCTTCCGACGGATGGGCCAAGACCCGTACGAACCCCTCGTGGCGGGCCGGATAAAAAAGAATCATTCGGTGATGAGAGGCCGATAGGGGACGCGACCCCGCCCCCTATCGGCGGAACCCCGGCCTGGAGGGCCGGGACATGTGTCAGGCGGCCGGATTGCCGCCGTCATGCGTGAGCGTCAGCGCGTCGCGGCGGTTGCGCGCGCCGCGCACGGCCATGGTGCCGCCGATCGCGAACAGGGGCATGGCGCAGGCCAGCCAGAACGCGAACGCGAGCACGCCGCCGGTCTGCGGCAGTTGGGTCAGGTTCGCGACGTTCTTGACCTGGACGGTGTTGTTGTCCAGCCTGCTGGTCAGGTTCGGCACGGTGCCGGTGCCCCTGTACTGGATGCTGGTGCCCGCGTCGTCGATGGTGACGGTGAACGTCGGTTTCGCGTAGCTGGCGTAGCCGGCCGGCTCCCGGGTTTCGGTGACCGTGTACGTGCCGTAGCCGAGGCCCTTGAACCGGATGAGGCCCCTCTGGCTCGCGTCGTCCCTGTTGTCGGCCGTCCCGTCATGGTTCGTGTCGCCGGTCACGAACACGGTGGCGGAACCCTGGTCGGCCGCATCCGACCATTTGCCGGTGTTCCAGTCGAGATTCATCCACTTGCCGTTGCGCTGGATCTGGAACCGGGCGCCGTCGAGCAGCGTGTTCACGTTGCCCGCGTCCACCTTCCGCAGGGTGAAGTCGTAGGCCTTGATGTCGGCCTTGTCCTGGTCGGTGATGGTCGTGAAGTGGATGCCGTCGGTGAATGTGCCGTACGTGTGGATGGTGTTGGCCGCCGGATCGGTGATGCTCGCCTTGTCGACGGTCATCCTGTAGGTGATGACGATCGTCCTGTTGGAGTATTTGTCGAGGATGTTCCTGCCGTCGATGCCCCAGCCGCCGGCCGGGATCGCGAGATCCGGGTCTGCGGGCCGGTTGTCGGCGGTCTTCAAAGCCGGGTCGCCGGGGATGCTTTTCGCGTTGTTCTGCGTGGTCCCGTCGTAGATGACCGCGTCGGCCGTGATGTCGGTCTGCGGCGCGTTCTTCAGCCGGACGCTCAGCGAGCCCTGCACGTACGTCTGGCCCTTCGGCTGGTCGACGAGTTTGAACTTGACCGCGGAGGCGGCCTGCTTGTTCGGCACGGTCACCTCGACCGTGTTGGTGACGGTGTCGCCGACGGTCACGCCGACCGGATCGGAGGCGGTGCCGTCCTTGCCTACCGTGGTGCCGTTGCGCTGCACCTGGACCTTCTTGTCGACCCTCACGCTTTTCGCCTTGACGACCGCGACGCCCAGGGTCCGCCACTGCGGGTCCTTCGCGTCGTTCTTCATGATGTTCGCGTTGCCGGATTTCGTGCCGACCATGATCGGGTTGCCCGCGCTGTCCGTGATGTAGTAGAGGCCCTCGGAGGGCACGTTGATCGTCAGCGTGGACTGGGTGGTCGTCAGGTTCGCGCCGCCCTGGATGGCGGCCGGCTTCCGAGTGGACTGGGCCAGGGCCTTGCTGATGTTGCGCAGCTGCCTGGTCTGGGAGTCCATCTTGATGTTGGCGATGTTGCCCGCGTCATCATAGCCGTACACCTTGGCGATGTCGTCGGCCGTGCTTGGATCGTAAGCGTTGGCGATGCCGATCGCGTCGGCCGCCCACGCGTTGGATGCCGTGTCGCCGCGCACGCCGAGGCTGCTGATCCGCGTGCCGTTCAGGATCTGGTCCGTGTACGTGCCGATCCGGTACACGTCGAACGTGTGGCCGGCCAGGCTTGCTCCGTCTGCGCCCTGCAGTGTGATGGTCGCGCCGGCCGTCGTGCTCGCGGCCGCGGCGTCCGTGGCCGGCGCGGCCAGCGCCGCCGCGGG
>OOBX01000625.1_pt1 | contig 14530 bp, 10 predicted proteins | sample 1671021 | NCBI WGS metagenome assembly OOBX01 (sample SAMN06348114, study PRJEB24527) | human gut metagenome | biome: human gut; feature: ankylosing spondylitis patient; material: feces | host: Homo sapiens | place: China | collected 2015-10 | reverse complement strand
TCATCGTCCCATGGACGGGCACGACCCTAAGTGCGCAAACCTTCGGGCACTACCAACTCCCATGAGCACGTTGCCAACAATTATTTGAACTCTGAAGCAGTACAGAACTCCATGCATCGCTGTCTCGACAAATAAAAATAGGGACGTGATCAAACATACATTCGATCACGCCCCTATCAACTCATCTAATTTGTTTGATCTGCAACGCATTATCATTTAGTAATGCATAATCACGAGTACGCTCATCACGAACCGCAAAGATACAGCAGTTGTCATCATTCGTGAATGCAACCATGTCGGTAAGGTTTGGATTCTCTGCATTCTGGGTACGTAGCGACACGACAAGCTTGAATTCCCCATTGTTAAATAGTCTCAACGGCACTTCAAACTTCACCTTGCAATGACCATGCTGATTCAGCTTAATCACATTGGCTCCAGTATCGTAAGTGACTCCGCCACGCCTTATGTCGTGCATAGCAATTGCAAGATAATACGAATTTGGCTCGTCATACTGGTATTCCACTTCAAACTGGAACGTATCATCGCATGTCAGAATCTGCTTACTAAGCGCATTAATCCGCAGCATTGGGACTCTGGCGTTCAAACCTGTTGGATATTCATCCGCTTTGTCATTATCCGTGTCACGTTTATCAGCACGCATATTTTCCAAGGTATAGCGGTTAGCAACATCATCTTTATTCCCGTTAACGATGACTTCGCCATCTTTAATAAGAACCGCCTTATTGCAGTACTTTTTCACGGCACCCATGTCATGCGTCACTAAAATAACGGTCTTCGTCGGATCTTTTTTCACCTTCGCGAAATAGTTATCGCACTTACGCTGGAATGCTTCATCACCGACAGCAAGAACCTCATCCAGAACCAGAATGTCACCCTTAGCTTGGATAGCCACAGAAAACGCTAAACGAACTTGCATACCAGATGAATAGTTCTTTAGCTTCTGATCCATGAATTCTTCAAGCTCAGCAAACTCGACGATGTCGTCGTACATGTCCTCGATTTCTTCACGGGTAAAACCAAGCAAAGCTCCGTTGAGGAAAACATTCTCTCGACCGGTCAGTTCAGGATTAAAGCCGACACCAAGCTCGATGAAAGGAACGAGCTTACCCTTTACCTCAATCCTTCCGGAATCCGGAACATATATGCCGGAAATCAGTTTCAACAACGTTGACTTGCCACTGCCGTTACGGCCTACAATTCCAAAGAAGTCACCTTGGTGGACTTCAAAATTGATGTCTCGAAGCACATGCTGTTCTTTGTAGCCTTTGATGCCTTTAGTCCAATTAATGAAGGCCTGCTTCAAACCGCTCGCTTGCTCTGTTGGAAGTTTGAAGTATTTGCCAACATGCTCAACTGAAAGGACAACCGGACGATCCACTTCCTTGATGGAAGCAGATTGAGACTGTGTATTAAGCATCACATGACCTCCGCGAATTTACGATTATGCTTCCGGAACACATGCACGCCCAGCGCAAGCAACAGGAACGCGAGAATAACAGGAATGATCGCAATCAAAGGATTCCCTACAAGTGTCCACACGGTAGGTTGCGTTTCTGGGGCAATCAGATTGTGCCGAATATCTTGAATCGTCTGCGCAATCGGATTGAGGAGCTGTATTTTCGCAATAATCAAGCCCCATTTGCCCAAAGAATCGTTATCCATCACCATGGAAAGCGGATAAATAACCGGAATCGAATAGAACAGTACCTGCTGCAGAACTTCCCATAGGTGAGCGATATCACGGAAATAGACGTACATCGTTGCCATCAGTAGAGCTGCGCCCAGTGCCAACACATACAATTCAATGAAATTTAAGGGCAGCAGCAAAACTCTCCAAGTGAACTGGATCTTGGAGAAGATAGCAAAAATCACAACCACTAAAAGATTGATACCCAAACTGATCAATGCACCAATAGTGGCAGAGACAACCACAATATAATTCGGGAAATGTATCTTCCGAAGCAAGTCACCACGATCCACAACCGCTCTCAAACCAGTTGCTGTGGCTTCTCCGAAAAACTGCCACGTACTAATTCCAAGCAGCAGAACAACTGGATACGTCGGTGTTCCGTCCGACATGCGTAAGAACTTCGCAAACACTACGTACATCACGCAAAAAAGCATCAATGGACGCAGAACGGACCATGCAACTCCAAGAAACGACCCCTGATAGCGGAGCTTAAAATCCGTCTTGACAAGCTCTTTCAACACTACCAGCGAATAGTGGTAGCGCTCTTGAATCCTCTTCACAAATGTATTCACGACTGACAAGTCTATCGACTTACGACCCCAAGATAATGCCCCTACCGTTTTCTTCGCAAAATCCTCAGCACACAACCAACCATCCGCTTGTCTTGCTACGATAAATACACCGCACAAGACACAGGACCTGATAAAAAGTGAACACATCATCCAATAAGAGAAATGTATCAATTGAGCTTCTTCGGATAATCGCCATGCTGCTGATTGTCGCATGTCATTTCATCATTCATTTCAACTGGAATACACATCATTATGATTTAATGCTCATCCAGGAACCAGGATGGACGAACGCTCTCAAGTTCTTGATTGTGCAATATGGACAAGTTGGCGTATCTATCTTCTTTATAATCTCTGGCTATTTCCTGGTAGATAAGACTTTTAAGAGAAGACGCATTTTCAAAACATGGTTTCAGATGTTTTGTTACTCAAGCGGGTTTTTTATAACACTTTTAATCATTGGGGTATTCTATAAATACCCGACAGTCATACAACCGCTAATGCAAGGGAGCGAGCTATTCCGAACTATAGCCGCTAGCTTTTTCCCATTCTTCTATGGGAGCTACTGGTTCATCAGCGCATACATACTCATGCTTCTATGTGCGCCGTTCATCAATTCCTTATGTCAATCACTTTCCAAGCGCGCTAATCTAAGTCTGCTCATTCTTTTTTCTTTTTTAAGCATCCAGATCCTCATCTTTGGACGAGTTTCCAACTGGAACAATTTGACATATGCCATTTTCGGTTATCTGATTGGCGCTTTTATCAAAAAGAACAATACAGAGATTTCGAAACGAATGCGCACAGCCCCCATGCTTGCAGGCATCGTCTTCATGACACTGTTAATGCTGCTATTTAATTATTTCGCATCGTCATCATCACCCATTAGCAGTGCACTCGGCTGGACAAACCAAATTCACAACGGAATAGCACTATTCCCAATAGCGATAGGAGCATTCGTCTTCATCATCATCTCACGCATTAATTTCGACAAAATCCCAGAACTTATCAGTAAAACGATAGTAGGAATTTCTTCCACGACGTTTGGAATCTATCTTCTTCATGAGAACATCTTCGGATTCAGGATCTTGTGGGAATATGTGTCTAAATTTTGCTATGCGCCCGACAGTTTGCTACTCAGAATTGTCTCAGCATTCTTCATCGTCATCATCGCGTTCTCAGTTCTGAGCTGCATTGCAAAAATAATAGATACTCTATTCGTTCATCCCCTCACGGACAAGATACTCTCATACTTTATGAAATGATTTTTAGGAGAGGTGGTTGCTCACCTCTCCTAAAAATCTCTCCTAAAAATCAGCTTAGAAAACTGAACCAAGATTCAATCACACGATATAGAGCATCATTGGAGCCACTTAAATATCCATATCTCCCATCTGATAGGAGATTCAGATAGCTCAAGAATACACCCACTAACGTCAGTAGGACAAATACGTTGAGGCAGAGATTCGAAATCCTTTCGCTCGAATACTTCTTTACGTAAAGAGTCACTGTGGATATCGCACCAATTATCAACAACCAGCCGAATTCACTGTAATATCTTGTCGAGATACCGACAATCTCAGTATCAACCACCAAAAGAACAGCAGCAAAGCCAACGAAAAAGAGGTTAATTCCCCAAATACCACTTGCTTTAGCCTCTTTTCTTACTGTGCAAAGCAAAAATGCAAACAAGGCTGCCGGAACAAAGGCAAAAAAACCACCAAAGTTAGGTTCCATGATGGTTTGCCCCATGAAGCCAGACGGCACATCTAACTGTTTCATAAATGGATAATTTGGGCTTATGTTAATTGGCTGAAAAAGATACATCCACAATCCCCATGGAATCCTCGACAAGGCATAGGATCGATGAACCATATCAAAACCAGTTAGATTATACGTAGCGCCAAAATCAAAGAAAGAATCAAACCGGACATAATTATACGCCATAGTTACCCCACCCACAAGAAGAAAAGGCACTATAACGGCAAGCGTGTTCCAAATACCTCTCACAGAGAAGAAAAACCTCTCTCTGATTTCAGACCAGAATATCGGAAAAGCGACGAAGACCACCAGAACAAATTGAGGTCTACATCCAAGATTTAATGCTATACAAATCGCACCAATCAAAAGATGTAGCTTAGACAGCTCACCAGTATCTTTTCTTGCATTAATCCATAAGCCAAGTCCTGTTAAAGTTAAAACCAAAGAAAAAAGGATTGGTAAAGAATAGATCATCGGATAAAACGCTTGTGTCAGGACACCGCTTCCAGTCACGAGCAAGAGCAAGGACACTAGGAATAGCCCGAAGGATGGCTTGATGTATTTTTTCATGAATGAGTACAAAAAGAATACCGCCGCAAGCACAAAAAATACTGTCATCAAAGCGACAGCATAATCAGTCCTCAAATCATGTCCAGTTATGAGTTTAAAGGGGACGAAGAGCGACAATGCAGGCAATGCTCCAAAATAGCAATAATATTTTCCATTATAAAAAGCATAATCCCAGTACGTAGGCTCGCCGGTTTTGAAAGATAATTGCGCTCTCGCAGATGCATCATAAGGATTTGTCATCTTCTGCATCCATTCCGGAACAGGGAGATCCAAATAAGTATGGCCATTTATGATGGCATTAGCTAAGTAATTATACTGATTCTCATCGCCTATAAAAGCTCCGCCGTTTAATTCACGAGTTGAATCAAAATACTGAGCGGGATGAATAAGCTGTGTCACAGCAAGTAAAACCATGATTTGTATGAAGACAAAGATGGATAAAAGAATTTTCTGCCGCCGTACTTTCAAATCTAGATTCCACTGATACATGTCACGAGATGTCCAAAAGCAGAACACCAAATAGGAGACAAGCAGCATTATGAGGAACCTCAAAAAAGAGAACGAAAAAGGTCTCTGAGCATTTATGGAAACAGAGTCAATAACAATCTTGTCGCCTTCTTGCATATTCAGCTTTAGTCTAAGACCCGTAACTTTTCCCGCAGGATGAATCCGGATATAATGCGATTCAGTTAAGTTCTCGGAAACATGTGCCGTGCCAAGAGATATATACCCGTTAGTATTACCTTCGTCAAGCACATATGGACTCAAACTATACGTCCCGCCAACTACGGCATCGGAATCACTAGCGACCAGATCAATATCCAAATTGTCTATCTCTGTAGGCCCATCTACAGCATACTCAATGTACGGAGTGTCGGAACCAGTAACCCTATACTCATTTCCCTCTCTTACAATATTGTTCAGAGAAGATACCGAAATCTGCTGCTGCTCAGGAAATGTCAGAGCCTCCCAAAAAGCGAAATTGAAGAGAAAAGTTTCAAGGAGAAAAACCACCGCTAACGGAATAAAAAACTTTAATCTGACTTGCCTTTTACAATCCACACTTACTCCTTATTAAACTCATTCACCAGACACAAACCAACGAATTCGAACGCAAAGATCTTGTTCTTCACAGAACGCCCCTGTCGTATCCGCGCAATTTATCATCCTAGCTTATATCACGCCTCATGCCATTCTCTCATAACCTTTGCCAAGAAGACAGCAATCATAATTGAATCCGCAGGACGCCTCGCTCCGACCACAGCAAAGGCTATAGTGTTCTACATGCTCGAGAAGAATACAAGCCCCTCCGTTGCCGTACTGCTGCCTTGCTATAACGAGGAAGTCACCATCGGCAAGGTAGTGCGTGATTTCAAGACAGCATTGCCGAGCGCCGACATTTACGTGTATGACAACAACTCCACCGACCGCACGGCGGAAATCGCGGCCAGCGAGGGCGCAATCGTCCGCAAGGAACCGCGCCAGGGCAAAGGCAACGTGATTCGCGCCATGTTCGAAGACATCGACGCCGACGTGTACGTCATGGCGGATGGTGACGACACCTATCCCGCGGACGCAGCCCCCGCCATGGTGGATAAGGTTCTCGAAGGCTACGACATGGTGATCGGCGATCGACTGAGCTCCACCTACTTCCAAGAGAACAAGCGTCCGTTCCACAACTTCGGCAACCGTCTCGTGCGTGATTCCATCAATGGCTTGTTCCACGCGAACGTCACCGATATCATGACCGGCTACCGCGCCTTCTCGTTCACGTTCGTCAAAACCTATCCGGTATTGTCACGCGGCTTCGAAGTAGAAACCGAGATGACCATCCACTCGTTGAACAACAACCTGCGTCTGTTCGAGATGCCAATTCAGTACCGCGACCGTCCTGCCGGATCCGTCAGCAAGCTTGACACCGTGGGCGACGGCATCAAGGTGATGAGCACCATCTTCCGCATGATTCGCGAATACAAGCCACTGCCGTTCTTCGGCGGACTTGGCGTCATCCTCGGTATCATCGGCATCGTGCTGTGCGGCAGCGTGACCGTGGACTTCTGGCACACTGGCGTGGTGGCGCGATTCCCCACGCTTATCGGCGCGGTCATGCTCGTCATTGCCGGACTGCTATTGTTCATCACCGGCATCATCCTCGATGTCATGGCCAAGAACGACCGCAAAGCATTCATTATTGACGCCAATCAATTCGCCATGATGCGGCGCCAGAAATAGCACAGATTCCAAATATGGCTGAGAGCAAAAAGATACTTGTCCTCAGCCATATTTTATTGGTTAATCTGTCTGCTATTTCACCCACTTTTGGGCATTCGTGCCATTTGTGGCATATAGCTGCACATTGGCACCATTCGAGGTAGAAGCACCCGAAACATCAAGGACTTTGTTTTCCGCGAGCGCCGACTGGAACGTGTATGAGCCATCGGAGTTTTTGATGGCGATCCACTTCTGGGCGTATGTGCCGTTCGAGGCATATTGCTGCGCGTTGGCACCGTTGGCAGTGCTCGCACCATAAACGTCCAGAGCTTTGTCTGAATTCGCACTGGTTAGTGTCACATAACCGTTGTCATCGTGCGATACTCTCCATCTTTGAGCATTCGTGCCATTCCCAGTCCAAAGTTGCACATTGGCGCAGTCCGAACGGGACGCACCATATACGTCCATCTTCATGTTCGTCTTTAGCTTTGAACCGAAAGAATATGTGCCATCAGGCAAATCCTGCCTATGCTTTGCCGCCTGCTCATTCAAACGGTCGCGCATGGTTTTAAACTTCTCGATGATCCATTGCTGGGCAGCGGTATCATTTGGCGAATACAGCTGCAATGCGACGTTGGACGAATAATTCGCGCCCGGTACATCAATAGCTTTATTCGCGTTCACTGACATCAATGAGATTTTCCCATCGCCATAGTTGCGAACAGTCCATTGTTGAGCAACCGTACCGTTACTGTCATATTGCTGTAGAACCGCACCATTGGACGCAGAAGCGCCATAAACATCCAGTACCTTGCCGGAATTCACATTGACAATGTTGTAGGTTCCATTGCCAATCTGCTGGAAACGGAATTTCTGTGCGTTCGTTCCATTAGCCGCATACAGCTGAATTCTAGCGCTGTTTGCGGTAGAAGCTCCTGGCACATCAAATACAAGATTGGATTTCCCTGCGGATTTGATGTTCACCGCAGCATTTACCGGTACACTAACTTCGCTAGAGGAAACAACGAATCGTTGAGCCTGAGTACCGTTTGGCGCATAAAGACGAATCGCGGTACCGTTAGAGGTGTTGCCACCGCTCAAATCAAGCACCCAATTACCCAAAGCCGACTGCAGATAATATCCCGCACCGGAATCACGAATGAACCACCGCTGTGCATTCGTTCCATTAATTGCATACTGTTGCACCACAGAATTATTACCCGCTGCCGCTCCTCGAACATCCAAGGCTTTATCGGAATTCACATTGGTAATCACATAGCTGCCATCTGATTGTTTAGAGAATTTAAATTGTTGCGCTTTGGACCCATTGCCGGAGTAGAGCTGAATAGTCGTGGAATCAGACGTGCTGGCGCCTGAAATATCCACGCTAGAAGCCACCTTGAAACGTACATTGATGAAATAATTACCATCAGGAACACTCACCACAGGCATCTTGCGCACATCAATGACGGACGAGTCCTGGGCATAATTCTTGCTGCCAAAAGCATTCATATCCACGGAACCGCTGATGCCGTTGATACGGCCGGAACTGGTGTATTGCCAGCCGCGGTCGTTGGTGCCAAAGGCGTTGTATCCCATTTGAGCACCATACTGGGCCACCCAACGGGTCTTTGCGTAGATGCTCGAATTGTTCAACGGGCCTTGCAGGTAGCTCGTATACGAATACACACCGAGATTCTTGTATCCGGCGGACTGCAGTGCGCCATACCAGGCGTCGGCCATACCGCTATAAACATTCGGATTGGTCGGCGGGGTATGACCAGCCCACGTCCACTTCTCCAGGTCATAATACACAGGGTATTTCAGATCGTTCGGGCTCACGCCCATCTGGCGGAGTTTGGCAGCCACATCATTGCCTTCCGCACGTGCGCAGTTCGCATCGTATGCATACGAATACCAGTAGATGCCAAAAGGAATACCAAGACGTTTGCATTCGTTGATGTTACGTTGCGCTTTGGCATCGGCATAGTTGCCCCAGCCATAGCCCAAACGAATGATTGCGCCTTCCACACCGTCGGCTTTCGCCTTGGCCCAATCGACGTCACCCTGCCATGAGGAAACATCAATCACGCCCTTGGCTTGTTGAACGAACAGGTTGTTCCTATAATTGAAAAACGCCTTTGTTCCGTTGTAGGTTCCCCAGTGTGCTCCGTATTCGTTGCTCTCGAATTTAGTGAGCCGGACAGTCGAGCCACCCTTCAAGGACGACTGCTCCGCAGACTGTTTCACAGGTTGTTCCACAGCATCTTTCACATCCGAGGCACTCACCGGAATGAATGATTCGCCATCCGTTTTGGCCAGTGGATCAGGTTGCTGCGATTGCGTGCCGACCAGCTGAGCGTCCGTCACGGTTTCGCCGGTCTCAATGTTCTGTACATCACCTTCCGGCGTAACCGCAAGGTTCTCCGAAACCACAGTGGAATCGTCCGAAATGTTTTCGCTTACCGTTTCCGGCAGCGTCGCGTTCGGATTGTCCGGCATGCTGTTTGACGAATTCTGCACATCATCCACAGTTGCGGCAAAAGAACTTGGCGTATCCTCAATCGCAATATCCTGCATGGCGTAAGCCGGCACCACGGCAACGGAAACCGTCATTGCAGCCACGGAAGCGGTGGTCGCAATCTTCATCAAGCTTTTCGGCGATATCATCGTCAGCCTCTCTCACAAAACGCATTTTCACTCGTTGACGCAATTGCACACGCAAAACTTAAGTGTATTCTGAGATGCCCCCACTCAAAATAAAGCAGATGGATTCCAAACCAAACTTCACATTTACCGAATATGCCACAACATGAAGTGCTGGCATTCGGAAGTGGAACGGGTAACATACCTTATGTATTGTCATTTGGGAACAGAGGACCTTGTCGGACCACCTCCAATAGACAACATCAGAACGGTATCACGGACTCCTGGAGGGAAGCATGGCACGGCACGAAAGGCAGCCAAATAAAGCTGACAGTCAAGCAAGTAATGTCCGCAAGCCCCGGACTTTCAGCAGTACCGCGACCGTCGGGACCAGCAAATCCAACAATTCCGTCAATGCCACCAATCGTGACGAAAAGCTTAGAACAAAAGCACCGGGGACTTCCTACCGAACGGCTCCCGAAGATCCGTTCCAAATGGCCATATTGCAAGGCGTGCAAGATGGCGACACTTGGGTACATAACCATGTCAAGAACTTGATTCGCCGTTCCATCATCGTAGCCGTTATCGTCGTTGCGGTATGCATTGTGGTCTTCGGCGTCATGGGCGTGAGAACATCGCAGAAAATGCGCGAACTGAATGCCATCAACGATTGCAGAGACGCGGTTGCCGCCATGAACGCTTCATATTCCAAGGATTTCCAGCTCAAGGGAAAGATTGTCGACGCATTTTCCAGCATGGATTCCTCATATGATCTGGAAAAGCTCAGCACCTTGTATCAGGAAGAAGTCAAATCGCCGAAGGCGCTTGACTGCAAAGCCGACCCGTCCGGGACCACCAGCAAAGCCAACACCGAACGAGCCGCATATGACAAACAGGCCAGAACCTTCGAGCGGGCGTTGACAAAGAACGAGGCAAATCAGAATTGAATACGAAACGATTGGCAAGAACGGCACTTGCCGTTATCGTAACCGTAGGAATAGTCGTTGCCATCATCGTCGGGTGCGGCCCCAAATGGGGCAACGGAACGGCAACCGGTAAAACCGGATCGCAATCCACCGCCACCGCCCATACTGCGGCCACTGTTGATGTGCAGCTGCCCTCGTACTACATGGACAATATGGTGTTCCAGCGCGATCAGCCAATCGTAGTCAAAGGCAACGTCAGCTCCACGGAAAGCAACCCCATCGACGTTTCGAAACTGTCAGCGACACTTACGCAAGGCAAAACCTCCGAGAGCGTCAAGGCAAAGGTAGCGAAAAACGGCAGTTTCACCTGCACGCTGAGCGCGCAAAAGGCAAGTCTCAATCCGTATTCGCTGCAAGTGCAGTACGCCGGCAAAACCGTGCTGAAACTGGCCAAAGTGTATGTGGGAGACGTCTTCGTAGCCGCTGGCCAGTCGAATATGGAACTCAACTATGTGCAGTATTACGAAAACGCTACTTACAATTTTGGCAATGGACTAATCACGACAGGCGATTTGCCGAAACCGCTCGTAGATGACAACGTGAAATTTGTCATCGCAAATCATGATGTTGAAGACACTGATTTTCCACTGTCCGCTGTTAATCAGAGCGCCGATGCATGGCTGACTGTAGATTCCACGAATTCACTGCACCTCAGCTATCTGGCTCAGCAATTCGCCATGCAGTTGCGCGCCAAGCACCCCAATGTGCCGATTGGCATCATCCAGACCGCGTGGGGTGGCACACCTATTCGCCGGCATGTACAAGGCGGCGATATTTATGCGAACCATATCGCGCCGTTGAAGGGATTCCATGTGGCGGGCGTGCTGTGGTATCAAGGTTGCGATGACGCCAATAATTACGGAACTGCTTTGCAATACGAATCGCAAATGACCACGCTCATCAACCAGTACCGTAACGTGTTCGGACGCAAGGACCTGCCGTTCCTGTACGTACAGCTCGCGCGCTGGCCAAACTACCAGTACACGCAAAACGTGCGAGAAGCGCAACGGACCACGCTTGGCAACACCAACCTGCACGATTCTTCAAACGTGGCGATGACGGTTTCCCTTGACACAGATAAGGGCACATCCGCGCTAATCCATCCTCTCGGCAAGGATATTCTCGGGGCGCGCATGGCCGCGCAATATCTCGCCATGGAAGACGGCACCACCGTACCCAACGGACCGCTTATCGAACATGCCCGGCACACTGCGAACGGCGCAATCGCCTTGTCTTTCCGGAACGGCACCGCAAGCAGGCTGAAAGCCATGCAGCCGAACTATACGAAGAGCGCAAGCGCGAGCGCACCAAACTATAAGAGCGTTCCGAAAGCGACCCCGTTAAGCGGTATCAGCAATATCGCCGCTCCCACCACTACGGCATTGCAGGGGTTTGAGGTCGCCAATTATTCCGGTCAATGGCAGGCGGTCAATGCCACTATCAGGGGCAATCAGGGGCAATCAGGTGTTGCTCACCGCAGCCGATGGTTCAACACTGAACGATCTCAACGCCATGAGCCAGGTTCGTTACCTGTTCAGTGGCAATCCGAAGTGCGCGAGCATGCTGTACAACGACTTTAATCTGCCGGCTAGCCCATTCATCACTATTGTCGAGTGATCTTTGTTGGGGGCCGCCGCTAGATAAACCAATACGGGCGGGATAAGTACGGGTGGTCTGAGCCGTTGCTTGGCCTGCTTGGTCATGTTTTGAGCAGGCTGTTCCGGCTTCTGGTTTGGATTCTGGTTTCCCGCTTAAACTATGAAGACTGCTGCAGCATCGCAGAAACTAGACAAATGTCATTTTTCCACCGGTTTATTTAGGCACATTCCCCTCCTACTATGGCATACGGAATGAACGCGAGCGCACAATCACAGATCGAATGCAAACGTGCGCAGGAGAGGAACCACCATGAGGAATCGTATTGCAGCAGCTGCAGCGGCGGGAATATTAACCATCGGCATGGCCGCCTTGCCTTCCGCAGCTTCGGCCAGTGAAATCGCGCCGAACGCGGACGGACTGGCCGGCAGCACCACCATCAGCGGGCAGATCGACCAGGATATGGCCGTGTGCACCGACAAAACGTGCGATGCCGTACAGCATGTGCGCAAAACCAACCAGCAGATCAAGTCGGATATGGAAACCGCCAAGCAGCGCGCCGAGCAGCTGCATCAGAACGCGCACGAGGACGCCGACGCGCTTCGCCAGTACGGCGAGCAGGCCTGGAAGAACTATCAGCAGGACCGTGAGGATGTGAAGAATGCGATCGATGGCGCGGTTAAGCGCGGTCAGGAGCGTCACAACGCTCTGCATCAGGATATGCAGGACACGCAGGCCCACCTCAACCAGATGCATGCCGATATGAAGGAGACCCACGACGAACTCAAGACGAGGCATGACGCGTTTGCGGCGAGCAGCCACCAGTGGCATCAGTCGTTCATCGCGGCGCTGAAGGATGCGAATTCCAAGACGGGTCAGCAGGGCGGCTCATCCGTTGCTACCGGCACGCATGGCATCACGGCTGGAACGAATGCCGGTACGACCGTTACTGGAGTCAACGGCACCACTGGCACTGTGCGCACGGCTGCCGACACTGGCGCGAATGGTGCTGCAACTGGATCCGTCACAGCTTCCGGCGATCAAACCGCCGCGTCCACCGGCGCGCTGACCAAGTCGGAATATGGACAGCTTGCACAAACCGGCATCGGCATTTCCCTTGCCTGCGCAGCCATTCTGCTGCTTGCAGGCCTTGCCTACGCCATGAAGACGTTCGTGCAGTATAAGCGCGAAACCAGCGAAGACTGAGCCGGCTCGCTGCCGGACAGCGTTTGCTTCATCGACTCATGAAAAACGGTCTCGAATATATCGGGACCGTTTTTTCATGCGCGTTTTTCGTATGTGCTTTTCATCTGCTATACGCATTGTTGCGATTCAATTGGAATGACGTAGTACAGCGACGTACAATGCAGCGCGAAGCGCGCGTACCGTGCGTGAACCGCGTGTATGTCCAGTATTCCCACTGATTTGTTACGTTGGCCGTTCTGATCAGTCCACTGGTCAATTCGCATAATGGGGAGCACTGCTGGCGATTCGCGGCGACGGCGTATCGCCATTCCCCGCCGTCCGTCCGGTACTACCCGCGCTCCCCGCATCGCCGGCCTTTTCAGCATTGCCGATGTTGGTTCTACGCAACGACCCCGCGGCCAACGAGCGGATGGATCGCCTGCGCTGCGCCTGTTCCGTCTGCGAAGCGGACTGAACTGCGGGAAAAGCGCCCGTTACGGGACGAATACGACCGGTTGCGGTCGGAATAAAGCTTGGTGGCAAAACCTGCGTTGTGATGGCGCTTATGGATGCCATTTGCGGCTGCTGCGTATTATCAGGACCATCCGCAGCGTCTTTTTCTTTCACGGTTTGCGATTCTTCCGCACGATTCGCGTCATCATTCGCATCCTCGCCCGTTTGCAAGGCAGACCCAGCTTCGCTCTGCTTTTCTTGTTTTTCCTGCTTTTCCTGCGGAGCGGCCTGCACATCACTCTGCAATACGATTGGCGATGAATTCGAACGGCGTCGGGCAAGCGCCGCCAGAGAGTCACGAGTATCAGCATCGCGTTGGTCAGTCTGCTGGCTGCCGGCAGCCGTCTTGTCAACCATCGTCGTGCTTCTTTCTCTCAACGTCACGATTTCGAGCGTAACGTAGCGCAGCGCAAAAGTGCGCGTAAAACGACGATGTACGCAACTCCCCCACCGAATCGCAATCAAATATCGACATATGAGGGCAAACAATCCCATTATTGAGACCACAGACTGGCACCAATAAGCCGCAGCATGGCAATCAGAGACTTTCCTGGATGCCGGCCCGTACACGCGAGACTTGCGATACGGGACGATTCAAAAAACCGAGGCCAACGAAAGAAGCATTCGGAGGGAATCTGGAAGGAACCGGAAAACGGAGTGGAAAAAAGAAGGAACCCCAGAAACCGAATGATTCCAACGGTTTTCGGGGTTCCAATCCGGGCGGAGAATACGAGATTCGAACTCGTGAGGCTGTTACACCAACACGCTTTCCAAGCGTGCGC
>OOBX01000557.1_pt1 | contig 17673 bp, 10 predicted proteins | sample 1671021 | NCBI WGS metagenome assembly OOBX01 (sample SAMN06348114, study PRJEB24527) | human gut metagenome | biome: human gut; feature: ankylosing spondylitis patient; material: feces | host: Homo sapiens | place: China | collected 2015-10 | reverse complement strand
AACTGTTAGAATTACAGGACCAACAAGGGTGTTGCACTTCTAAATAGACATCGGGCCCCGTCCGCGCATCATGATGAACGAGTAAGGTTGACGGGGAGGGAGAATCACATGAACCAGGCATGCGTACGCAACGACACCATCGACGCGGGCAACCATCATGGCCGACCGCAATACCGGTCGTTCCTGCGATTTCTGACATCGCAGGAACGCAACGTCATTTGGCTGTTGCTGGCCATTGCTTTTCTTCCGGTGGACGGCACCACGCTTGGCCTGTACGCGCCGTTCTGGTCTCCAATCAGTCCGGCGCTGTTCGCCGTGTACTGCCTATGCAATTGGCGGCAACTGCGCATCGCAGCCAACCGGTACCTGCCAATGTTCCTCCTACCGGTGGCCTGCATAATCCTGTCCATCCCGGGATGGCTGAAGTTCGGCATCCACCTCAACGCCGCGTTCATGAGCATCACCGGATTGCTGGGCGTGCTCGCCACTTTGGGTGCGATCGCCCTTGCGTTCGACATCAAACGCATTCCGTGGCGTACGCCACTGCGGATTCTCATCGCATCATACTGGGTTTCCTTCGGAGTGGGCGTCGTGCAATGGCTGTCCATCCATCTGCGCGCCAAACCGTTGACCGACTATTTCTCGCACCTCATGTACCGGCAATACATCAGCGACAACTCGGTGTGGGGCGGCGGCCGTCCGCAGTTCCTGTTCGCCGAGCCCAGCTATATCGGCATGCACCTGTTCGGCATACTGCTTCCGCTCATGTGGCTCATGCGCGGGCGCGACCGCATCTACGCCAAACGGCTGCGTGACCTCATCGTCACGTATGCCGTCGGCGCGGTGCTCATGCAGGCCGGCACCAGAATCGTCATCGATTCCGTCGTGGCGTTGCTGATCGCCCTTGTGGCGCGCACCGATTGGCATGACGGCGCACGCCGCGTCCGGGGCATGCTGCAGATTCTCGGCGCATGCGCACTGGGCCTGCTGGGTGTGCTGGCGGATTCCAGACTCTCCGCCATCGCGGAGAACGGGGCCGAGGGAGACGGCTCGTTCTTCGCGCGGATCTACCAAAGCCTCGATCCGATATGCGGATTGCTCACCCATCCGTGGACGCTGCTCACCGGTTATGGCGCGGGCAACATCATCAATGCGGTGTGGGCCGGCGCGGCCAAAGCCGGACGGCTGCTGGACGGTCTTGGTATGAACGGCGGCGCGGCCACGGGATTCGCGGCCGGCGTGAACGCGGACACGGTGTGGACGATGTGCGCGTATACCAGCGTCATCGCCGAATACGGGCTGATCGGGCTGGCCATGCTGGTCGGAGCCTCGATGGTCTGCATGACGCGCGGGAGGACGGTATGCCGTGGCGGTGCGGATGGCGCATCGTCCGACGGGCTGGCGCACGGTGTTTGTGTCACCGACGTTGCCGACGTTGCTGATGTTGCCGGGGGCAATAGTGGTGATGGCGTTGCCGGCGCGGGTTCGGGCGAATCCGGCGTCTGGCACAAGACCGTCATCTGCTGGCTCGTCCTGGTCGTATACCTGTACATCCAATGCGAAAACTATGCGTTCGCCGCTCTGCCGCTCCTCGTGTTCGCTACCTCGAAGGTGAGGCGCGAGCGCTGATTCCTCGCGGGCCGACGCATCGACGCGGCCCGCGATGGACCAAAATCCAGAATAACCGACATTCGCCGCTGTTCCGTCTTTCGCTCAAGGCGTATTCTCCCCGTATCTTGAGGTGCATCATGTATCGTCGCGGCTAACTAATCGGCGAAACGCGGCATGTTTCGCATTTTGGGCGAAAAGCCCAAGTCCCACAGGAGGTATTGATGACGTTCGTTGCACGGTCGGTGCGCTATGTGCTCAGAAAACGAGTGCGAACCATAGTGCTCCTTATAATACTGACCATCATAACGGCGAGCATGCTATCCACGATCGCGGTTTCTCGGGCAGCTCAACAGGCCGCCGGACGAATCGAGAAGGAAGCGGTCGGTGGATTTGTGCTGTCCAGCAACATGCAGGGCAGCATGCTCACGCCTCGCGGAGGCGGCATGGTGCGCCCCGCCGACGTGCGCAGGATCGCCCAACTGCCCGGGGTCGATTCGTATATGGTCCGTCAGAACGCCACCGCCGATCTCGTGGGGGCGAATGTGGCGAAGGTCCCCGGCGGCGATGATTACGATGCGACCCAGGAGCAGCAGTTTGGCAACGCCGCCAACGTCATGGGCACGAATGATTCGTCGAAACTCAACGTGTTCACGTCGCGCACGCTCGGCATGGCCGAAGGACGACATCTGAAGGCCTCCGACAAGTACACGTCGATGATCCATGAGGATCTCGCCAAAGCCAACGGGCTCAAAGTCGGAGACACGCTCACGCTCAAGGCCAACGCCTATGACGCCGACAACGAATCACATTCGACGGCGACCGTCAAGACCACCATCGTGGGCATATTCAAGGGCGACAGCGCCAGAAAGGTATCCAGCCGAGCGGAACTCACCGCCAACACCATCTACACCGATCTGGATACCACACGCGACCTGTACCAGTACAAGGACGGCAAGGAAATATACCAGGACGCCACCTTCGTGCTGTCCAAGGGCGTTGACGTGGAGAAGACCATGGATGCCGCGAAGAAACTCCCGGTGGATTGGAACAACTATCAGATCACGCGCAACGACCAGTATTCATCGAGCATGCTGCATGCCGCCCGCGGCGTGCGCTCCATGATGCGCGGCGCCCTGATCGGCGTGACCGTCTCGGCCGTGCTCGTGCTCAGTCTCATGCTGCTGCTGTGGATGAACGACCGCCGTCAAGAGATGGGCATACTGGTGTCCCTTGGCGTCGGCAAGCCCTCCCTGGTCGCCCAATACCTCACCGAGATGGTGCTGATCGGTCTGCCGTCCCTCGCCCTCGGCTGGCTGTGCGCGCAGGGAATGGCCCAATGGCTCGGCGCCACGGCGCTCCATTCCGTGAACGCCTCCGCGGCGAAGGAGCTGAGCAGCATGGGGCAGGTCGGCGGCGATCTTGAATCCAGCATGTCGGTGCGCACCCTGGATTCGCTCACGGTGTCGGTCGACGGGACCGCCATGCTGTACGTGGCGCTCGGATTGTTGGCGGTGATGCTGGTGTGCGTCGCGGTGGCGTGCATGCCGATGCTGCGCAAATCGCCGCGAGACCTGTCGGAGATTCGATGATGAGCATGAATGTGTGGAAGCGTGCCACGTTGGCGATCGTACGCAAGCCGGTACGTAGCGGCATCATCGGTCTGCTGATGCTGATGGTCTTCACGAGCCTGGTGGCGCAGGTCGGAGTCTCGACGGCCCTGCGTACCATGTCCGACGGCATCGGCGCGGGCATGGGCATAGGGTTTACCGTCAGCGCCGGCGAGAATCCCATTAGCGCCGAGGAGGCGAGCCGGTTCTCGCGTATCCCCGGTGTGACGAAGACCGCCTATGCGACGAAGACCTTGGCGCAGGTGGATGGCGCGCGCCCGGTCATGCCCCGGCAGGGCCCCCGATTGGACTCCGATCTGGCCATGCAGGTCAGCGTGCTGGGCACCACCGATTCCTCATTGTCCGAGGAATTCCAGAGCGGCCTGTACCGCCTGGAGCAGGGCCGCCATATCTCGGGCGACGGCGACAATGTGCTGGTCCACCGCGACTTCGCGATGCAGAACGGCCTATCGGTCGGCTCGACATTCCGTCTCCGGCAGGAGGGGCGCAACGCCACGGTGCGTGTGGCCGGGATCTTCTCCGGCAACGTGCAGGCCCAAAGCCCCCTGCCCTCGGACACTTCCGAGAACCTCATCTATTCGGGTAGGCGAGTAGCTTCCGCTCTGACCGGAAACGACCGGATCGACATGATCCGATGCCTGTCGGATAATCCGCAGGACCTGTCCGCGGCTATTGGACGGGCCAAGACCATGGCCGGCGGCAAGTACGACGTCACCGACGATTCGGCCCGGCTCTCCGGCGTCCTGCAATCCGTGCAGACGGTGCGTAATCTGGTGCGCATGGTGCTGCTGTCCGTCTGCCTCGCGGACGTACTGGTGCTGGCGATGGCGCTGGTCTTCTGGATTCGCTCACGCATCCATGAGATAGGCACGCTTCTGGCCCTCGGCATCGACAAGATGCGGATCGTCGCACAACTCGCCATCGAAACCGGACTCATGGCGGCGGTCGCCGCCCTGTGTTCGCTGGGCACCGGCGCCATGCTGTCGGGATACGTGTCTTCCCGACTGTTGCGCGATTCGGGCGTCGCGCCGTTGGAATCGTTGCACGTGGAGGCCTTGCCGCCTGAGCAGACGATGCTCATCCTGCTGCTCGGATGCGCGGTCATCGCCGTGGCTCTTGCCGTGTCATGCGCCGCCGTGCTGTCCAAATCCCCGAAATCCATTCTTTCCTCTATGCGTTAGGAGTCACCAATCATGTCTAACTGTCTGCAACTGGACCATGTCGATTACGCCTACGGCGCGGCGAAGATCCGTGTTCTTTCGGATGTCAGCGCGGATTTCGAATCCGGGAAGATGTATGCGATCACCGGCCCGTCCGGCGCCGGCAAGAGCACGCTGCTGTCGCTGCTGGCCGGCTTGGACGCCCCCTCCCGGGGAGTGGTCCGCTTCGAAGGGGAGGACATCGCCGCATCGGGCTATGCGAAGCACCGCCGGGAGCACGTGTCCCTGGTGTTCCAGGACCATAACCTGATCGACTACCTCACCCCCGAAGAGAACCTGCGGCTGGTCAGCGCCAAGGCCGATATGAAGATCCTCGAGGAACTGGGTTTGAGCCGTGAGGAATCCAAGCGCAACATCATGCACCTGTCGGGCGGCCAGCGTCAACGGGTGGCGGTCGGCCGCGCGCTGGTCGCCCCGGGCCGCGCGATCCTCGCGGACGAGCCGACGGGCAGCCTCGACCCGGAGATGACCGACGAGGTGATTCATCTGCTGCAGCACGCCGCCCATCAGCTCGGCAAATGCGTGATCGTGGTGACGCATTCCAAGCGCGTCGCCAACTCCGCCGATGTCGTGCTGCGTCTCAGGAGCAAGAAACTGACCCGGGCATGACCCACCTGGGCCGGGCGGCACCCCGGCGACGACCCGCATGGAATCATCGTCATAATGACGCCTGCGATCCCTGGACATGAGAAACCGCACCTCCGATCATCGAATCTGGATTACTCCAGTCCAACAATCGGGGTGCGGTTCAAAAGGCCCTTTTTTTGTGTCGGATTACGAACCGCGCGTCTCACCGCTTGCCGTTGTAGATCTCGTTGTCGATCACATCGGCGAACACGCGATTGACGGCCGGGCGCACCACTTTCAGCGACGGTGTCAGGCACTTGTTCTCCTGCGTGAACTGCGTGTCCAGCACGGCGAACTTGCGTACGGATTCGGCGCGCGAGACCGTCGCATTCGCCTTGTCCACGTACTGCTGAATCTCCTCGCGCACCGCGGCGTTCGTGGCGAGCCGGTCGACCGGCGTCTCCGTGGACAGGCCGTGCGCGGGCAGCCACAATGCCAGCGACTCCGGATCGAGCGTCACCAACGCGCCGATGAACGGGCGCTGGTCGCCCACCACCACGCAGTGCTCCACGATCGGGCACTTGGCGATCTCTTCCTCCAGCGGAATGGGGGAGACGTTCTTGCCGCCGGCAGTAATAATAATGTCCTTGATGCGGCCGGTGATGACGATGTGGCCCTCATCATCGATCTCGGCCAAGTCGCCGGTCCTGAGCCAGCCGTCGGCGGTGAACGCCTCGGCCGTCTTCTCCGGCAGATTGTGGTAGCCGCGGAACACGTTCGGGCCCTTGACCTGCAGTTCGCCTTCGTCGGAAATGCGAATCGAGGAGCCGGGCGCGGGCTGGCCTACGGTGCCGATCACATTGTCGGTCACGCGCGTGGCGGCGAACGGGGCGGCGGTTTCGGTCATGCCATAACCCTGAATCATCGGCAGTCCGATGCCGTTGTAGAAATGCGCCAGATCGAGCGACAGTGGTGCGCCGCCGCAGGCCACGTACTTGATCTTCGGGCCCAGAGCACCGCGCACCGTGCGGTAGACGAGCGTTTCGTACTTGGCGCGCTCGGCGATTTCGGCAAACGTGTGCTGCTCGCCGGCCTGCTCCTTGCGGCTCCAGACGCGCGCGGCCTCGGCGGCCTTGACAAACAGGCGGCCCTTCCAGCCGGCACCGGCCTTGTGCGAGGCGGCGTTGTATACCTTCTCGAACACGCGCGGCACGCCCAGCAGGTAGGTCGGTTCAAACGAACGCAGGTCCGGCAGCAGGGTTTTGGTGTCCGGCAGATAACCGACCACGCCGTCATCGGAGGCGATGGAGGCGTACTGGATGAATCGCGCGAAGCAGTGGGCCAGCGGCAGGAAGAGCAGCAGGCGCGGATGGTCGTCAAGCACCACTTCATGCAACGCCTGCGAGGCGGAGATGGTGATGGACACGAAGTTCTTGTGGGTCAGTTCGGCACCCTTCGGGTTGCCGGTGGAGCCCGAAGTGTAGACGATGGTGGCCAGATCGTCGGCGCGCACGGTGGCCACGCGCTCGTTCAGTTCCTCGTCCGAAACAGCCACGCCCAGACCTTCGAGCGCGCCCAGCGCGTTGCCCTCGATCATGAGAATCTGCTTCAAGGCAGGACAGTGGTCCTTGACCGAGTCGAGCCGGTCGAAGCGCTCGCGGTTGTCGGCAAAGGCCAGCTTGACCGCCGAATCGTTCATGATGCGCTGGGCTTGCGGGGCGGAGTCGGTGTCGTAGATCGGCACGCTTACCGCGCCCACTGCGGCCAGTGCGAAATCGAGAATGCCCCATTCGAGACGGGTGGAGGAAAAGATGGTCACCGCGTCGCCCTTGGCGATGCCGAGCGCGATCAGGCCCTTGGCGGCTGAGACCACGCGCTCGTGGAATTCGCCGGTGGTGACGTTCTGCCAGCGGCCGGGGCCGATTTTCTTGGCGGCGATTACCGTGTCCGCGCCGGTGCGGGCCAGTCGTTCGGTGAGCAGTGAATAGATAGTTTGGTCATCGCGGATCTCGATGGATTCGCCGGGCGTGGTGTATTCGGTAAGCATACGGCCGTTTATTCCTTACAAACATGATGGCAAGTTGACAACCCGAGCCATTCTGACGAGTTAGATTACGCTGGCGTAAGGTTGCGCGCGTTGTGGGCAATGGAGAAGTTGTCTGTCTGGTTTTGTGGATTGTATACAACGCCGTGTCTAACCGGTTTGCTCTACGGTTATGACCGTGTCCATTTCGGGAGCCATCGACTTCCTGCAGGACAAGTACGTGCTGAGCCCGGCCCTGCAGGGTCCGGTCATCAGCTCCAGCATCATCGGCGGCGTCGGCATTGGGGAGTCTGTGGCTTCTTATTTGGGAACGAAGCTCAGCGTGACAGTCGTCTCAGCTGAAGGTCTGGCGTGTATGTGCGCTTTCGCCTAAGGTAAATAGGATTGCGCAGTGCACGCCATCGGTATGTGCAGGTATGCGATTGGTGGCACCCGCGACTGATGCATGACGAGACCTACTGCAGTACCACGGCAACCAACACCGCAACAACACGGCAAGGGGAAGCGAACCATGTTCGACAAACGACTGTTCCAATTGGCACCAGGTCTCGGCAAGCTCATAGCCGGCAAAGTGGCTCTGATGTGGGTTGGGCTGCTTGCCAATATCGGCTTCATGCTTTCGCTGGTCATGCTGCTGCAAGGACTGCTCGCCGCAGCCGACCCACACACTTTCTCCTGTAACGCCGCCTCGGCCTCCGAGTGCCCCGCCAATCTGTTCGGCGTTCCGGGCACCACCGTCGCCCCGATGGCCGGCGACCTCATGGTTTACGTGGCCTTGGCGATCGTCTGCATGCTGGTTCGCTACCTGGCCACCACACACGCCACACGCCTCGGCACCGAAGCCGCCGAACGGGTCAAGCTCGCTTTGCGTTCCAAGCTGTACCGCAAAATGGTGGCCCTCGGCCCGTCCTACAGGTCGCGCGTCAAGACCTCGGATGTGGTCCAGTCCGCCGGCGAAGGCGTCGAGCAGATTCAAAGCTTCTTCGAACTGTTCCTGCCGCAGCTCTTCTATGCGATTCTTGCGCCGATCACCCTGTTCGCCGTGATTGCGCCGATCAACATGCCGGCCGCCGTGACCATGCTCGTCTGCGCGCCGCTCATTATTATTGTCACCGGCATCGTATCCATGACCGCCGCCCGCGCCTTCAAAAAATACTGGGGCCGATACACCGACATGGGTGCCGCATTCCTCGACAACCTGCAAGGCCTCGAAACCCTGAAGAACTTCGACGCCGACGACCGTGCCGCCGCCGAAATGGACAAGAAGGCCGAAGGCTTCCGCGTCATGACCATGCGCGTGCTGCAGATCCAGCTGCGCTCGCTGACCGCCATGGATATCGTGGCCTACGGCGGTGCGGCGGCCGGCATTGGTGTGGCTCTATGGCAGTATGCGCATACCGCCGCGGCCGCCGCAGGAGCCAGCGCCGCCGGCTGGTCGCCGGTCATGCTCGCCGCCCACCTGCCCGGTGCGTTCGCCTACCTGGCCTACGGCCTGCAATACCTGATGCCATTCGGAGCGGGCTTCCCGCTCACCCTCGCCGGACTGTTGCTGATCGTGCTGCTGTCCGCCGAATTCTTCATCCCCATGCGCCAACTCGGCTCCTACTTCCACGTGGCGATGAACGGCATGACCTCCACCAAACGGATCTTCGCCCTGCTGGACACCCCCGAGCCCGCCCACGGCACTGCCACGCTGCCGGCCACCGCTGGCACCGATGCCGGGACTGATGCCGGTACCAAGGCCGGGGCCAAGGCCGATGGCGGAATCACCGTCAGCTTCGACCACGTCGGCTATTCCTATGACAGCGCCGATTCCGGTGCCGCCATTCAACAAACGAATTCCGCGCCGGCACCTGCGCTCACCGACCTCACCTTCACTGCCTACCCCGGTCAACTCACCGCCATCGTCGGCATCTCCGGTTCCGGCAAATCCACGGCTGCCGCGCTGCTTGCCGGTACGTTGACCGGATACCAAGGCTCGCTTACGCTGAACGGCGTCAAGGTATCCGACCTGTCCGGAGAGACGCTCGCCCGAACCATCACCCTGATCGGTGCCAGTAGCCATCTGTTTGCCGGTACTCTGCGTGAGAACCTTCTGATGGCTTTGCCCGATGACGGCCAGAACGGTGAAGCCGCGTCCGACGCCGTGGATTCCCGTCTCTGGGACACGCTCGAACAGGCCCGTATCGCCGACTTCGTGCGTTCGCAGCAGGACGGCCTTGACATGACGATTGAGCCCGACGCCGCCAACCTGTCCGGTGGCCAGCGCCAGCGCATCGCCATCGCCCGTGCGCTTCTGCACGATTCGCCGGTGTTCGTATTCGACGAGGCCACCAGCAGTGTGGATGTGGAATCCGAGGAACTGATTCTCGCGACCATCCGCGAACTGGTGCAATCCCGCGGCAAGACGGTGATCATGATCACCCATCGCATGGCCAACGCTGAGCACGCCGACCAAGTGGTGGTGCTCGAACACGGCAAGTCGGTGGAAACCGGCACGCATGCCGAACTCATGGCGGCCGGCGGCGTGTACGCCAAGTTGTTCACTACTCAGGCGGATATCGAGAACTTTGGGGCTGACCACCCTCAGCCAGCTTCGCTGACAGCTTCCGCCAGCGGGAGCGGGGCGGCTGTGGGCGCAGCTCCGGCTGCAGCTCCGGCCGAGATGAGCACGTTCCAGGTCATCAAGCGACTACTCGGGGAGGCCAAGCCACTGGCCGGGCTTATGGTCGCGGCTTCCACGGCCGGCACCATCGGCCACCTTGCCGCAACCTTCCTGCCGGTGTTCGGCATCATCGCCGGATTCGCGCTCGCCGGCAACCCCGTGTGGGGCATGAGTGCGGCCGGTGCAATCACCGCCATGATTGTTTGCGCGGTGTTGCGCGGCCTGACACGCTACGTTGAGCAATATCTGAACCACAACGTGGCCTTCCACCTGCTCGCGCTCTTCCGCTCCAAGGCTTTCGCCGCCCTTCGCCGCCTCGCTCCGGCCAAGCTCGCCGGCAAGGGCAAGGGCGACCTCATCGCCATGCTCACCACCGACGTGGAACTGCTCGAAATCTTCTTCGCGCATACCATCAGCCCCGTGGCCATAGCCGTGACCACCACCATCGTCTACGCCATCGTGGCGGCCACGCTGAGCCCCTGGATGGCGTTGGCGCTGATCGTCTCCCATCTGATCATCGGCATCATTGTGCCGCGCTTCTTCGCCACCGGCGTGCGCAATCTGGGCCCCGCCATCCGTGGCGCGGCCGGCGAACTCGACAACGTGATGCTCGACGACATGCGCGGTCTCGACGAGATCATCCGATTCGGTCGGGGTGAAGATCGTGCGCAGGCCATCGAAGACCGCACGCGCGCGCTATGGCGTGACCATGCCAAACTCAGCCGTGTCAACGGCCGGTTCGCCGGTGTCGGCGGATTGCTGGTTGCATTGCTTACCTCGGCGGCTGCCGGCATCGCCATCAATCTTGCCGGCGTGAACCTCTACGATATCCCGGCGCTGGTCGCCGCCTTCGCGCTGCTCGCCAGCTCGTTCGGGCCGACGCTGGCGCTCGCCGCCCTGCCCGCGAACCTCACCCAGACCTTCGCCTCCGCCCGTCGTCTGTTCGGCCTGATGGACGAAGCGCCGGCCGTGGTGGAAACTGGCACTGCGAACTCGGATTATGAGGGCATGCGCCTTGACCGCGTCACCTTCGCGTACCCGGGGGAGGGGAGCGAGGCGATTCTCGCCGACTTCTCGCTCGATGTGCCGCAGCACGGCATCCTCGGTATTCAAGGCCCGTCCGGCCGGGGCAAGTCCACTATGCTGAAGCTGCTGATGCGCTATTGGGATCCGCAGCGCGGCCAAGTGACGCTGTCCGGCACGCCGCTACCGCAAATCGATGTGCATGCCCGCCGCCGTATTCAGGCCATGATGAGTCAGGAGACCCACCTGTTCGACGGCACGATTCGAGAGAATCTGCTTATCGCCTTGCCTGAATCGGAGATTCGCAATGGGGGAGCGGCCGGTGTTCTTGACGCCCGACTCCGCGAAGCCCTCGCCAAGGCATCCGTGCTCGACCTGATCGATTCCCTGCCGGATGGGCTCGACACCCAGGTGGGCGAGCTGGGCGACCGACTGTCTGAAGGCGAACGCCAGCGCATCGGCTTGGCCCGTGTATTCCTGCGCAATGCCGACTTGGTGCTCTTCGACGAGCCGACCAGTCGTCTGGATGCCTTGAATGAAGCCATCATTCTGCGTTCCATTCATGAGCTGTCCAAGAGCGAGCAGAATGCGGATAAGGGGCAAGACGTGGCTGTGGTGCTGGTCTCTCACCGTGAATCCGCCATGCGCGTTGCCGATGCGGTGCTGAATCTGTAAAGTCGCACAGTCACAGGCCGCAATACTCTGCAATACAGGATTTCCTTATATATCAGCCTCTGATAAGGGCATCCAGAGAGTCGAGGGCCGCGTCGATGGCCTGAGCCTCGCGGTCGTCATCCGTCTCGGCGAAGGAATGCTCGCTGTAGGAATCCTCGTCGGCACTGGGCAACAACACTCCGCGAGGCGTATCGGCACTGTGCGCGTGCTCAATAGAGGCCATATGTGCCGGCTGCACGGCATTTGTCTGCTTGCGGTTTCGATTCGCGTCATTCGCGGAATCAACGGCATCTGCGGCATCAACGCTATCTGTATCATCCGCACCACTGCGCGTAGTCGGCCGATTCGCCAGCGTGAATGGATCGTCGGGCAGTGAATCGGCCAAGGCCGCGACTGCTGCGCTGGCCGCTGCCTCGGCCGCCGCGCCGTCCAGCATCGCACCATCCGCAGAGTCAGTCACGGAGCCATCCACAGAGCCATCCGCAGGGCCGTTCGCAGAGCCGTCCGTATACTCACCGTCGTGCCGTCTACTGGATGACTTACCAACCAGAACAGCGCCCCTCGTACGCCGCATAAGCGACGGCACGTTCTCATCCGTCGTAACTTCCGAGACGGTCGCTGCCGTGTCTTCTTCTGCAGCCATATTCGCCGCTGCCTTGGCGGCTTCCTCGGCAGCGCGCTGCGCCTCCAGCCGTTCTGCCTCGACCCTTTTGGCGGTCTCTATGGCGAAAATCTTCTGCTGTGCCGCAGCGCGAGCCCGCTCAGCCGCATCCATAATGCCCAATGCCTGCTGACGTTCGTTTTCAATACGACGCAGCGTGGCTTCCGCGTGGCGGATATTCGCATCAGCCGTGCTCAGCGCGTATTTTGCGTAGGCCAAATCGGTTTTCGGCTGCCATAGATGCTCGATTTCCTCCAGCGTGCGTCCCATTGTCTCCGGCACCAACGCCACGATGCCGAACAGGCAAATCAGATCCAGAACCGCGAAAATCGCGAACGATATGCCGCCGCCCAATCCATCGATCATCATCGGCGTGAATTGTGCGATGATCCAGTTGGCGAACAGCAGACACATCACACACAATCCGGTGGCGCGACCGCGCAGATACGTGGGGAAGAGCTCGGGAATCACAATCCAGGGAATCGGTCCCATCGAAAAGGCGAACGATATGGTGAACGCCATGACGAATATAAGCGTCAGCAGCGAATTGCCCATGAAATACGAGCCCGAAATGCATAGCGCGAACACGCACATCATGCCGGTGCCTATTTCCATAAGACGTTTACGGCCGAACGTGTCGATCAGGTACATGCCTACCACGGTGGCCACCAGCTCCATGCCGCCTGCGCTGGCGGCCGCGAGGAACTGAGTGTCCCCGGCGAACCCGAGATCCGAGAACATCACCGGCCCATAGTAGGAAATGGCGTTCATGCCGATGAACTGGTTGAACACGGCGAGAAAGATGCCGATGACGAGTGCCCGTCGCAGGCCTGGACGGAACAAATCATGGAATTCGTGCGACATCTCGGTTTCCAGTTTGACCGAGGCTTGGATGTCATCGGTGCGCAGGCGTGCGCGTTCGGTGCCGAGGATGTGCTCGAGCACCGCGAAACCTTCATCGGTTCTGCCTATCTGAATGAGGAATCGTGGGCTTTCCGGTGCCCTCCGCATAGCCAGCAGGAAGGTGGCGGCCGGAATCGCGCCTAATCCCAGCATCCAGCGCCATCCAGTGGCGATATCCCAGTCGTTTGATCCGTGGGAGGCGATGATGTAGTTGATGACGTTGGTCAGGAAGATACCGCAAACCGCAAGCAGCTGATAAGAGAAGGCGAGCAGACCACGGATGTTGGCCGGAGCCGATTCGGTGATGTATGTGACGGCCAGCGCGGCGGTCAGGCCGATGCCGTAGCCGCCGGCCACGCGCGCCACGATAAGCGCTATGGGACCTATCGTCAGCGCACTCCATACAGCCGCAACGAGGAAGAACGCGCCGCCGATAATAAGGATACGTTTCCTGCCGAATCGGTCGGAAAGGAATCCGGCGGTGGCCGCTCCGATGACGGCACCGAGCATGATGGAGGAAACGACGAGGCCCTCCATGAGAGTACTGAGCCCGTATCTGGCGCGCAGGAATTCGATGGCACCGGAGATGGAGACGGTGTCGTAGCCGTACAGTAATCCGGCAAGACCCGCACTCAAAGCCAGTCCGAATGTATATTTTCCTGATCCGCGGGTGCGTATGGCTGTTCCTAAAGGATTGGGCTGCTTGGAAGCAGTCCGAAACAGTCCCGCCATGTGCTCTTCCTCTCAATACAGCTATGGTGGTGCCTATTCATACTAGCCGAACTGGCTCCGTCTGGCGCTGGACATCCACGAATGTGAACGCTCTCGGAATTGTGGATGTCGGAGGCTGAAGATTCTTCTGTGTGCCCGAGGTGGCGAGTTTTGGCGGGAAATCAGGCGTGTCGCTTGATTTTGACAAATTGGTACACGGGTGTATCATCATAGATATTGGTACACGGGTGTACCAAAGAAAACACCCCAAAAAAGACCGTCAGCGGAGCATATCGCAGGCGAGGAACCCAGGCCCAAGGTAAGTCCAAAGTCCCGAAGCCACGACCAATCCCAACGGCTCAGGAGGAGATAACATGCGCAACACCAAGAAGGTCATCGCAGCAACGGCCGCCGCCAGCAACATAGCATCGGCCATGAGCCGGTACAATAAAGGACTTGATTGATATGACTACTCGTAGAACGTTCAGGTGGCCGTCCCTGCTGACTGAATCCGGTCGTGGCATCGCGTTCGGCGGCGACTACAATCCGGACCAGTGGTCCGAGGAGACACTGGACGAGGACATCCGCCTGATGGTCCAAGCCGGCGTCAACACCGTGGCCCTCGCCATCTTCAGCTGGGACAAGATCGAACCGCGCGAGGGCGAGTTCACGTTCGAGTGGCTTGACCACGTGATCGACAAGCTCGGCGCGGCGGGCATCGCCGTGGACCTGGCATCGGCCACTGCCACGGCCCCGTTGTGGCTGTACGAGCGTCATCCTGAGGTGCTGCCAATCGATCGGTACGGCCATGTGGTCAATGCGGGCTCACGCCAGTCGTGGCAGCCCACAAGCCCGGTGCTCAAGGAATACGCGCTGCGCCTGTGCCGCAAACTTGCCGAACACTACAAGGACAATCCATACGTGACGGCCTGGCACATGGGCAACGAATACGGCTGGAACAACCGCTACGACTACTCCGACAACGCCTTGGCCGCGTTCCGCACGTGGTGCGAGGCCAAATACGGGACCGTCGACGCGTTGAACGAAGCGTGGGGCACGGCCTTCTGGTCCCAGCACGTGAACAGCTTCGACGAGGTGTTGCTGCCTCGCCACATGGGCGGCGACAGCATGGTCAACCCGCCCCAGCAGTTGGATTACGAGCGGTTCGGCAACGACATGCTGCTCGACTTCTACAAGGCCGAACGCGACGCCATCGAAGAAATCTGCCCCGGCAAGCCGTTCACCACGAACTTCATGGTCTCCACCGACCAATGCACCATGGACTACGCGCAATGGGCAAACGAAGTGGACTTCGTGTCCAACGATCACTACTTCCATGAGGGCGAATCCCATCTGGACGAACTCGCCTGCTCGGACGCGCTCATGGACTCGCTCGCGCTCGGCAAGCCGTGGTACGTGATGGAGCACTCCACCTCCGCCGTCCAATGGAAGCCGCTTAACATGCGCAAGCGCGCCGGCGAGCTCATGCGCGACTCCTTGGCCCACGTGGCCATGGGTGCCGACGCCATCAACTTCTTCCAATGGAGACAATCCGCATCGGGTGCCGAGGCGTTCCACTCCGCGATGGTGCCCCACGCGGGCTCCGATACGAAACTGTTTCGAGGAGTGTGCGAACTCGGCGCCGCGCTGAAGACGCTGTCCGACGCGGGTGTGCAAGACACGGAACTGAAGCGCGCGGACACGGCGATTCTGTTTAGTGCGGAATCCGAATGGGCCACTCGCTCCGAGACCCTGCCCAGCATGAAACTCAATCACTGGCATGACGTACGCGACTGGTATCGCGGATATCTCGATGCCGGAGCGCGCGCGGACGTGGTCCCGCTCGCCTACGATTGGAGCGGCTACCAGACTATCGTGCTGCCCACCGTGATCGCCCTGTCCGACGAGGATACCCGTCGCATCGCGGACTTTGCCGAAAACGGCGGTACGGTCATCGTCGGCTATGCCACCGGCCTGATCGACGAACACTTCCACATCGGTCTCGGCGGATACCCCGGCGCCGGCAACGGACTTCTGCGCGACATGCTCGGCATCCGCTCCGAAGAATTCAACATCCTCGGAGAAGAAGCCGAAGACGAACCGGCCGAAATCGGTTTGTCGAATGGACTCACGACACGTCTGTGGCAGAATGACGTGACCTCGGTCGCTCCAGACACTCGCGTGCTTGCCACGTACGTGGGTACAGCCGCTGCTGACTGGGAGCTCGACGGCGTCCCCGCCATCACCAGTCACCCCCACGGCCAAGGCGCCGCCATCTACGTGGGCTGCGATCTTGGCCGCCACGACATCACCCACTTGCTCAAGGAACTCAACACAACAGCCCCCTCCGACGAAAGGGCTCCCGACCAAAGGCCGGGTGGGGGAGAGATCAACGCCGCAACTACGACCGCAGCAGCCACGACTCATGACCCCCGCATCCTGCACACCATCCGCCAATCCTCAGACGGTACCATCCGCTTCGATTTCTATCTGAACCGTTCGAAGCAGCCCGTTGCCGTCAACGGTGTGGAAGGTGATCCCATCATCGCCCACCGTTGCGAGACTGACGCCGTTGGATATACACTGAACCGCAACGCCATTCTTATCGCTAAAACGTCCTGCTAAACCGCGCTAGAATGGCAATGTTGTCCGGATAGAGGAGTGTGGCATGAGCGACGAGAAAACAGCCAAGCGTCGAGTGACGCTACGCGATGTCGCTCAGGCCGCCGGTGTATCGCTCAAAACTGCGTCGAACGTGATCAATGGCTCCGGGCGTATGACCGATGAAACCCGTACAAAGGTTGAAACAGTCATTAAGGACCTCGGCTACCGAGTCAACGTGGCCGCCCGCAACCTCAACCGCGATCACACCGGTTTCATCACCCTTGCCGTGCCTTCGCTGATTCCGCCATATCTGGCCGAGTTAGCCAACCGCACCATCGAGGCCGCCCGTCAGCGCGACTACTCCGTATACGTCACCACGTATGCAGAGGGCTCGGCCAAAGGAGCGCGTGACCTGCTCAAGAACTTCAACTCCACCGTGTCAGACGGCATGATTCTCTCCATGAGCGAGGTGGAGGATATTTCGCCCGAAGACCTGAAGGTCGATTTCCCGCTGGTTATTGTCGGTGCCCGAACCACATGGGGTGTTGCCGACCACGTGACTCCGGACGATGTTGCCGCCGCAGCAACAGCGGCAGGCTACCTATACGATCGAGGTTCTTCTCGCCTCGCTGTAGTGGGCGCACGAGACGACTATAACGCGGCCGCTTTGTTGCAGGCTGTGGAAGGCAACGCACAACTGCGTTTGCGTGGTGTCATTGAAGAAACGCGCCGCCGTGGGCTTGAGCTGGATCCTCATCTGATTGGCAACACCGATCAGGATTGGACCATCGGCGCTGGCGCTCGCGTGACTCAGCGACTGATTGATTCCGGCGTGCCATTCGACGGTGTGATCGCACTGAACGATCAGTTGGCCATCGGCGCATTGACCGCTCTGCGCACCGCTGGTTATGAGGTGCCCGCGCAGGTGCAGGTCATCGGCTTCGACAACAACGAGGAAGCCCCCTACCTGCAGATTCCGCTGACCACCATGGATTCCCGCCTTGACTGGACAGCTCCCACGGCAGTGAATCGCATCCTCGGACGCATCGACGGCAGCATCACCAAACCCGAACTGCTCACCACCGAATCCCAAGTCATCGCCCGCACCTCCACACGCTGACGCTAATCTGGCTCCCCTCCCTGGGGGGAGCTGTCACCGAAGGTGACTGAGGGGAGCCTTGCGGAACATTGTCATCTCCCGTCGTAACTCGTAATTGTCACTCGTTTGAGTGGCCCCATGTGTCATCGGAGGTAGCCGTTCACTCCGCTCCGAGTTCGTGCATCTCCCCCCCCACGATAAGAGACGGGCGGGTTCTAGTGATCGTTGCAACACCTGACCTACCGCAAGGAGGGTCAGGTGA
>OOBX01000530.1_pt1 | contig 18856 bp, 20 predicted proteins | sample 1671021 | NCBI WGS metagenome assembly OOBX01 (sample SAMN06348114, study PRJEB24527) | human gut metagenome | biome: human gut; feature: ankylosing spondylitis patient; material: feces | host: Homo sapiens | place: China | collected 2015-10 | reverse complement strand
GCCGTTTTCTTTTATTTTAACATGAAGCGGCTATAATAGCTATAAATATTTAGTTGAATATCAACAATACAGTACACTAGGAATCATACTTTATACTAAAAAGTATATCATTAATTTTATTGGTAATAAAAGCTTAATTGGCGGTACTCTGCCTAAAATAATTCTACTTATTTAAAATTATTTATATGAAGAATCGTGACAAAGAGGTTATTTAAATGAAAGACTATGTTACTAAATATTTATATAATGATAGTTACATGAGGAAATTTCTTTCTGATACGCAATATATGGGTATTGATAAAGAAACACCTTCTTTTTTTAGAGCAGATGATGTAACTATTTTACCGACAAAAAAGGATCCTGATTTGTTTTGGGGAAGAGGTGGTGCAATAACTAATGAGGGGGAATTTATCGAAGCATCTAGAGTAGGAAATGCGTTTGGAGGGTATTATGATTTTGAAAAAGAAAAGGCACCTTTTTATAGAGAAACCGTAATATATATCCCGGTCATTCCAAATCATTGGGGGCATTTTCTGTTAGATTGTTTATGTCGATTTTGGTTTATTAACGATGACAAGTATAAAGACTATAAAATAGTGTTCTGTGGTTATAATTGGTCCAATAATCAAGTTGAGGGGAATTATTTGGAATTGCTTCATCTAATGGGGATTGATGATAGTCGATTAATCTATATACTAGAACCCTGTTCCTTTGCTTGCGTATTAATACCAGAGCCGACACTAGGATATACTATCGCAAATTCTAGCTATCGAAATATTATTGATACAATAATTGCAAATGTATATAAATCTGAAATCATAAAGAATCTTCAACCGTATGAAAAAATTTATTTTAGTAGAGCACATTTTTGGAGATCAAGTATTAGAGAAGTAGGCGAAAAAGAAATTGAGAATCAATTTGCGATAAACGGGTTCAAGGTCCTCTCACCAGAACAATTGAATGTGTATGAACAGATTTTCTATATAAATAACGCTAGAATAATGGCATGTACAAACGGAACTCTTCCGCACAACTCCATATTTAGAGGTAAACATGATTTTGAGCTTGTTATTTTGGCGAAGACACCGGTAATTAATCCTCCACAATTTGTGATTGATGATTTGTTCGATATAAATAGTGTTTATATTGATTCGTTTCGAAAGATAATGAATTATTACGCACCGACTTATGGTGAGGATCCTTTCTGGTTGTCGGATAACGATAACTTGGAAAAATTCTTTTTAGATAGAGGATATACATTTGAAAAGAAGGGAAAAATTTCGTACTTCGCAATGACATGTAAACAATTCTTCAGATTTGAACATTTGTTGGCCAGAAAAAAACTTTCTAAGAATAAATACTTAAAAGCATTAAGAAATATTATTTGTCGTAGTCGCTAATATTAATGGCTCTATGAAAACATAAATGACATAATTGAAGTTAGAAATGAATTTTTTATATAAAGGGTATTATTCTAACAAGAAATTCAGGCTAATGTTTTTGAATATCAAGTGTGGTCAATAATATCCTAGGCGGAATGTATAAAAACGTTATAATTAGGATAATATATGCGAAGCTTTTTAATAATAAAATTCTAGCTGTCAATATGACTGTTGGTATCAACAGGTAATAAAGAATATTACCTCTAACTGGAAAATTAAATTGACTCAAGGATGCGTTGCGTCGCATTTTTAGTATATCTTTAATTGAGTTTGGTTAACAATGGGGTATAAAAGGAGATATGAGGGTTTGGCATTTACTAGGCGAAGAGAGCTGACAGAATATACTAAAAAGGAAGAGGTATAACAAATTGGAATTGGTTGTAAAAAAGCAAACAGCATTATATGTTTTGCTAATATTTCCCATTTTAAAAATTAATTATTTATTGCATTTTCCTCTTTTTACACTAATTTATCAGTTGATATTATTGTTTGATTTGGGATATTGCGTCATTTTATACTTGAAGCGGAGACAAACTCCAGCTGAGTTTGTATTTCTATTTCTTTTACTTGAAATGTGGCTTTATATTCAAACTTACATTAAACAAGGAGACATTCCTGAAGTAATGAGAGTTGCTCGTAGTGTAATATGTATGGCCATGATTTTTGATTTGTTTAGCAACAATATCAGAGGTTTAATTAAGTGTTTATATTACTATTTTTTTGTTTTTGCAGTAATAAATTTATTACTTATGATATTGTTCCCTAATGGAATTTATTCTGTGTATTCATCTGCCTATAGCACGAATACTACAGAGTGGCTTTTTGGAGTCGGTAATGTTTCAATATCGTGGCATTATCCAGCAGTAGTTGTAGCTTGGATTTATTCGACTTTGTTAGGAAATAAGAAATACGGATGGTACATGAGTGCGGTTGCATTAATTTCGCATTTGATTGATGGATCGGCAACAACAATAGTCGGGATTTTAATTATACTTATTATTCAGAATATTTCTTTTTTAAAGAAAATTCTGAAGCCAAAGATAGGATGCATTTTGGTAGCTGCTGCTTTTGTTATTGTTGTTGTACAACAAAAGTTTGATTTTCTTCAACCATTTATTGTCGGATTTTTAGGAAAAGATATGACTTTTACTGGTCGACTTATGATATGGAAGAATGCTATTAATGCAATTTTGAAAAATCCAATATCTGGGTATGGTGTTATGTATTCTAAAGATATTCCTAGTTTGCTAGGGATAATGCCTGATGTGGATTATATATGGGCTGGCGCAACACATTGTCATGATAATTATCTTCAGATATTATTTACAGGAGGCTTGGTTGCAGGTTTAATATACTTTTTGTTGTACAGATCGGCGATTAAGCAGTTAACGCAAAACTGGGAACACCCTGTTGCGAAAGTCATTTCAGGTTGTTTGTTTTCCTTTTTCGTGATTCAAATTTCAGAGGCGTTTGATAACTGTATAATAATATATTTGGTCATAGTGTTGGCAGTAAATTCGAAACGACTAATTGAGGCATATCAAGAGCTGGATTATGAACATGTCTAAATTGTATTTTGGACTGTATAGAATTATCACAGCTTGAAGATTTTAAATTTAGAGATGTGTACAGAGCGGAAATGGTAAGCATCTATGCATGAAGACATAATATTTGCGGTCTAATATGCTTTGCATATGCATTACATGGATTTCTAGCAAGGCCTCCTATGACATTTTGAAGCAGCCGATGACAAAGGAGGGAATAGAAAGTCCCTGTATTAAGGAGTGTAAAAGGTGAAAATTAATCGAACAAAAAACGCAGCAAGAAATATAATGATGGGATTTATAAATAAAATCATTGTTTTGCTTTTACCTTTTGTGGTTAGAACAGCATTTATATACAGTCTTGGAGCGGAATACTTAGGGTTAAATAGTCTGTTTAGTTCAATTCTATCTGTTCTGAGCGTAGCCGAACTTGGATTTAGCAGTGCAGTTGTCTTTAGTATGTATGGGCCTATAGCAAAGAATCAACAGGACAAAATATGTGCACTTCTTAATTATTACCGGTCTATTTATCGAGTGATAGGAACGGTTGTTTTAGCTGGCGGAATAGCTTTGATGCCATTTTTGCCGAAACTAATCAATGGAGAATGTCCAGACGAACTTAATATTTATATCCTGTTTGCCATGTATTTGTTTAATACAGTTTCTAGTTATTGGTTTATGGCATATAAAAAATCGGTTCTTGAGGCGTTTCAAAGAAATGACTATATATCTCTGAACGATACGATTACCACGGGATTAACAAATATTATTCAATTAATTCTTCTAATAGTATGGAAAAGTATCTACGTATACTATTTTTATGTTGCAACAATGCTGGTTTTGACTATTATCAATAATATTCTTAATGCAAGAATTGTAGATAAGAAGTTTCCACAGCTTAAATGTGAGGGAAAGGTAACATTAGAGGATAGAAAGGAAATAAAAAAGCAAGTATCCGGTTTAATGGTTTCAAAACTATGTTTTATGACACGAAATTCGTTTGATAGTATTTTTGTTTCAGCTTTTATTAGCCTGACTATGACTACTATTTACAATAATTACTACTATATAGTAAATGCTATCGTAGGAGTGATGAACGTAATCACTAGTGCGATGATAGGTGGTATTGGAAATAGTATTGCCGCAGAATCAAAAAAGAAGAATTATAACGATTTTACCGTGTTCAATTTTATATACATGTGGATTTCAAGTTGGGCAACGGCTACTCTTTTTTCTCTTTATCAAAATTTTATGGTTCTGTGGGTTGGTGAAAAATTAACCTTACCACTCTTGGCCCCAGTCCTTTTTTCAATATATTTTTATGCTTTAAAAATGTGTGATATTAGAACTACATATACATCCGCAGCTGGATTATGGTGGGAAAATAGATCACGTGCAATATGTGAGACGGTTGCAAATATCATATTGAATTATATTTTGGTACGGATTTGGGGAGTTTATGGTATTGTGCTTGCTACAATTATTCCATTGGTTTTAATTAATTTTGGATTCGGAGCACAAGTCTTATTTAAACATTATTTTACAGAAGAAAAAATCTCTAAGTATTTTATTGATAATTTGAGTTATGCTGTAGTTACAATAATCTCAGCAATAGTTACGTTTAAAGTTACGACTTTTATTGGCGAATACACGGTGCTGAATTTGTTTATAAGAGGAATCATTTGTTGCATTCTTCCAAACATTTTACTTTGGGCTGCATATTGCAAGAGCTTGAAATTCAAGATGGCAAAGGAATGGGTGCTTACAAAAATAAAAAGAGAATAAGAAGAAAATAAACTATAAAAAGGGGGCTAATTATGAAAGGTATTATTTTGGCAGGAGGTTCAGGCACACGTCTGTACCCATTAACAAAAGTAACAAGTAAACAGCTTTTGCCGATCTACGACAAACCGATGATTTATTATCCGATGTCCGTTCTGATGAACGCTGGCATCCGTGACATTTTGATCATCTCCACACCGCAGGATACACCTCGTTTTGAGAACCTGTTGGGTGACGGCCATCAGTTTGGTGTGAATCTTACATATGCTGTGCAGCCTTCCCCGGATGGACTGGCACAGGCCTTTATTATTGGTGCTGATTTCATCGGAAATGACTCTGTGGCTATGGTGCTTGGCGACAACATCTTTGCGGGCCACGGATTGAAGAAGAGATTAAATGCAGCAGTGGAAAAGGCAGAAAACGGCAATGGTGCAACGGTGTTTGGCTATTATGTGGACGATCCGGAGCGTTTTGGAATTGTGGAGTTTGACAAGAACGGTAAGGCCATTTCTATCGAGGAAAAACCGGAGCATCCGAAGAGCAACTATTGCGTAACCGGTCTGTATTTCTACGATAACCGTGTGGTCGAGTTTGCAAAGAACCTGAAACCTTCTGCACGTGGTGAGCTTGAAATCACCGATCTGAACCGCATCTATCTGGAGGATGGCTCCCTGAATGTAGAACTACTGGGACAGGGCTTTACTTGGCTGGACACTGGTACACATGAGAGCTTGGTGGATGCCACCAATTTCGTGAAGACCGTGGAGCAGCATCAGCATCGTAAAATTGCCTGTCTGGAGGAAATCGCATATCTGAACGGTTGGATCAGCAAGGATGAACTGATGGAAGTCTATGAGGTCATGAAGAAGAACCAGTATGGTCAGTATCTGAAGGATGTTATGGACGGCAAGTATCAGGAACATCTGTATTAATAAAAGAAGAACCAAAAGATAAGTATAGAGGAGAATAGATCATGAATATTATTGTTACCGGCGGTGCTGGTTTTATTGGTAGTAACTTTGTATTCCATATGCTGAAGAAGTATCCGGATTACCGGATCATCTGCCTGGACAAGCTGACCTATGCAGGCAATCTGTCCACGCTGGCACCTGTTATGGATAATCCGAACTTCCGCTTCGTAAAGGCTGATATCTGCGACCGGGAAGCAGTTGACAAACTGTTCGAGGAAGAGCGTCCGGATATTGTGGTGAACTTTGCGGCAGAATCTCATGTTGACCGTTCTATCGAAGATCCTGGTATCTTTCTCCAGACCAACATCATTGGTACCAGTGTTCTGATGGATGCTTGCCGTAAGTATGGCATTCAGCGTTATCATCAGGTGTCTACGGATGAGGTTTACGGTGACCTTCCGCTGGATCGCCCTGACCTGTTCTTCACTGAGGAGACTCCGATCCATACCAGCTCTCCGTATAGCAGCTCCAAAGCTGCCGCTGACCTGCTGGTTCTGGCTTACCACCGTACCTACGGCTTGCCTGTGACCATTTCCCGTTGCTCCAACAACTATGGTCCATATCACTTCCCGGAGAAGCTGATTCCGCTGATGATCGCTAATGCTCTGGCTGACAAGCCGCTGCCTGTTTACGGTGAAGGTCTGAATGTCCGTGACTGGCTGTATGTTGAAGATCACTGCAAGGCGATTGATCTGATTATCCACAAGGGTCGTGTGGGAGAAGTCTACAATGTCGGCGGTCATAACGAGAAGCAGAACATCGAGATTGTGAAGATTATTTGCAAGGAACTGGGCAAGCCGGAGAGTCTGATTACCCATGTTGGCGACCGTAAGGGTCATGATATGCGTTATGCCATTGATCCGACCAAGATCCACAATGAGCTGGGCTGGCTGCCTGAGACTAAATTTGAGGACGGCATCAAGAAGACCATCCAGTGGTATCTCGATAACCGTGAGTGGTGGGAGACCATCATCAGCGGCGAGTATCAGAACTACTATGAGAAAATGTACAGTAACCGCTAAGAAGCCAGAGGAGGAAAGAACATGAAGTTTTTTGTAACAGGCGTTGGCGGTCAGCTGGGTCATGATGTGATGAACGAACTGCTGAAGCGTGGCCATGAGGGTGTAGGCTCTGATATCCAGGAAAATTACAGTGGTGTGACAGACAGTTCCGCAGTAACAAAAGCACCGTATGTTGCCTTGGCTGACTCCAGAAGAACGCTTAAAAGAGCGGCAGGCTTCCATCAAGCCTCTGGTTGAAGAATTCTTTTCCTGGCTCCGAAAGATACAGGCGGACCGGTCGGTGCTTCCAAAGAGTGAAACAGCCAAAGGCATCAACTATTGCCTGGATCAGGAAGAATACCTGAAGGTGTTCCTGTCAGATGGAGAAGTTCCGATTGATAACCTGGCCAGCGAACGTGCGCTGAGAACTTTTACGATTGGTCGTAAGAACTGGATGACCATCAATACAGTACGAGGAGCCGATGCCAGCGCAATCATCTACAGTGTTACGGAGACCGTCCGGGCAAATGATCTGAATGTCTACTACTACATGAAGTATTTGCTGACAGAACTGACGCAGGTTGTTCGTGCCGATGGAAGTATAGATGAAAAAGATTTAGAACCACTCATGCCGTGGTCAAAAGACCTTCCGGCTGAGTGTTACAAGCGCCGCAAGTAAGCGGCGCTGTATTTGACGTGGAGCGAAGGATTTGACCTTTACCTTTAAACTTCTCCATCCTGCGATAGAGGTTATATCCATCTCGGTAAATAAAAATCAAAGAAAGGGTAAATGGATGAAAAAAATAATATCGGCGTGTGTAGCATTCATATTAGCGTTTTTCGTAGTGAATGGTATAATGTTTGCCTATGAGAGACCAGTTGCATGGATTGATACACCGAATGGAGCAAGTCGTGCGGTAAGGAATCCAAATGCTATGTTAATTCATGGAACAGAGGGATATAGTATATCTAAAATAGATTCCTATGGTTTTACAAATCAAAATTATGCACTAGCGGATGAATATATTTTGATGATGGGGGCATCACATTCTCAAGGCAAAGAGATAACAATTTCAAATAGATATTCAACTATTGTGAATAATATGCTTGTTGATGATAAAGAAGAGTTGAGAGCATTTAATATTGCCTGCGATGGTCATTTTTTACCGTCTATCATAAACCATTTTCAATCGGCTATTGAAAACTATCCTAAAGCAAAGTGTGTGACGATTGAAATAATGAGTACGGATTATTCAATAGAGGATTTAAGAAAATCTTTGATTTTGGCAGATGAAATTGACACAACAACTGCGATAGAAATCTTTGCCTCGCAGAGTAGTGTCAAAAGAGCGAAGAACATGCTTAAAGAGTATCTCCCGTTAATTGCGATGATTAAAAATCATATAGAAACATCACAAAAGCTAAATTCTAGTGGGGGGGGGGGAATAATAGTATTAATGAGGAAGAATATCGTACTGTAATAACAGATGGTTTATCATTGATGCGTTCGTGTTTCGATGGGCCGATTGTTTTTATATATCATCCAACAACAAAGATACAGACTGACGGGACACTTAAGCTTATCAGAAGTCAAACTCTTGAAATTTTCAAAGAAGAGTGTGAACATGTGGGTATTGATTTTATCGATACCGGTGATGCATTCTTAGAACACTATAACAAATATCATGAGCTTCCGTATGGTTTTGTAAATACTACCCCAGGAAATGGTCATTTAAATGAAGTTGGTCATAAAATTATGGCTGATGTTATTATAGACTATTTAGAGGAGGTGGATTGCAAATGATATTCTATTCGTTGACATTTGCTTTGTTTTTTGTTGCCCTAATTATGTTGACGCACTTAGTGAAGGACTGTAAAAAGCAGCATATTGTCTTTTTGTTAGCCAATATTGTTTTTTACGGTTATTGGGATGTGCGTTTCCTACTCTTGTTGACAGCCGTTATTCTGATTTGCTATTATGGCGCGAATCTGTATGAAACTAATCAGAATAGGGTATTTATAACGATTCCTGTGGTGACTTGTTTAGGTGTACTGGGAATTTGTAAATATCTGAATTTCTTTATTGATTCATTCTGCAAGGCTTTTAATATCAGTGGTATACATACACTGCAAATCATTCTACCACTAGGCATTTCGTTTTACCTGTTCCAAGCAATGAGCTATATGTTTGATGTAAAGAAGGGAATGATTTCTGCCGAAAAAGATTTCATTAAGTTGGCTACATATATTTCCTTTTTCCCGCAGATCACATCTGGGCCGATTGTAAAGGCTCATGATTTCCTGCCTCAGCTTGATCGAGTACACCGAATCAAGAAGTCAAACGTATACGAGGGCATCCAACTGTTTGTGCTTGGTTTGACCAAGAAAGTTGTTTTTGCAGATCGTATTGGTGTTGCTGTTAATGCGGTGTACAGTGCTCCTTTAGCCTATAATAACATCAGTATCTTTTGGGCTATTATTGGATACTCACTTCAAATTTACTGTGATTTTTCTGGATATTCCGACATGGCGATCGGCATTGCTAAAGTTCTGGATTTTGATTTGGGAAAGAATTTTGATCTTCCGTATCTTGCCAGGAATCCGTCAGATTTTTGGCGCAGATGGCATATTAGTCTGTCCAGCTGGTTTAGGGATTATGTTTATATTCCTCTTGGCGGAGGCAGAGCAGGTAAGGGAAAGACATACCGTAATTTGTTTGTGACCATGCTGCTCAGTGGTATCTGGCACGGTGCAAATTGGACTTTTATTGTTTGGGGGGTGCTACACGGTGTCGGATCTGCAGTCCATAAGATATTTCGAGATATAAAAGGTAAGGCGGATAAGAGAACAAATCTAGCTGTAAGCTTTATCTGTATTGTGGGGAACTGTATTTTCGTAGCGTTGTTATGGGTGGTATTCCGTGCGACCGATATGGGACAGGCAATGGAAGTGCTGTCTGGGTTGTTCCGCATGACGGGTATCACTTATATAAATGTATATGTTGTGATTTATTTTGTGATTATCGCAGTTGTACATATTCTTGGTGCGATTAAAAACAATGGCCATGCTTTTGAAGTGAAATTGGATCTGGATACATTCAAAGGACAGTTTATCCTGTTTACCTGGATATTCCTAATCATCGCGTTTATGTACGTTGGTGATTCTGCGTTTATCTACGCACAGTTTTAAATATTGCCGTCCAATGGGCGGTTGCCATCCTAATCAACAGCCTTCACGCGGCGGATGGTGGGCGTATAAAAATACGGCAGATGGTTGACAATAGTTGCAGTAATTGTTGGGGCCTGCCCCTCTTAAGAAAGTAAGGAGAGATTATGAAAACAACATTACTTATTATGGCCGCTGGAATCGGCAGTCGCTTCGGAACAGGAATTAAACAGTTAGAGCCGGTGGATGATGCTGGACATATTATCATGGACTATTCAATCCATGATGCAATTGAGGCTGGCTTCAATCATGTAGTATTTATCATCCGTAAGGATATTGAGAAGGAGTTCAAAGAGGTTATCGGTGAGCGTATTGCCACTATTTGCTCTTCTCACAATGTAACTGTGGATTACGCTTTCCAGGATATTAATGATATCCCAGGAACTCTGCCGGCAGGCAGGACAAAGCCGTGGGGAACCGGTCAGGCCGTGCTTGCGGCTAAAAATGTGATTGATACTCCGTTCATCGTCATTAATGCAGATGATTACTATGGCAAAGAAGGTTTCAAAGCAGTCCATGAGTATCTGGTGAATGGCGGCAGGTCCTGTATGGCAGGCTTTGTGTTGAAGAACACATTGTCCGATAATGGCGGCGTGACTCGTGGCATCTGCAAGATGGATGAGGAGAGCAACTTGACTGAGGTTGTTGAGACAAAGAATATTGTGAAGACCGCAACCGGAGCAGAAGCAGACGGAAAAGTGATTGATGTTGATTCTCTGGTATCCATGAATATGTGGGGATTAACTCCTGATTTTTTGGATGTACTGGAAGAGGGCTTCAAAGAGTTCTTTGAGAAAAAAGTCCCGGGCAATCCTCTGAAAGCAGAGTATCTGATCCCCATCTTCATCGGTGAGCTGCTGGAGCAGGGCAAGATGTCTGTGAAGGTTCTGAAGACCAACGACACCTGGTACGGAATGACCTATCATGAGGACGTTGCAGCAGTAAAGGACAGTTTCAAGAAGATGCTGGAGAACGGTGTGTACAAGGCTGACCTGTTCAGCGATCTGTAAACAACGATGAAAGAAACGATTGATTTACTAGGAAAGATTCTCACAAACATCCTGACTGCTCTCTATGAGCCGTTTGGATTCTCACTCCTTCTTTCCTTCCTCGCCATGTTTTTCTACCTGTATGCGTATGAGCCAATACATGTTGGAAAAGGCTGGAAGAATGCCGTGATGACATGGTATCAGAAATTCAAGGAAAGTGTGTTCTTCCGGAAGCTGTTCCTATTGGCATTCGTGACTTCGATGATCTTATTCAGAACGCTACTGAACCGAAACCTGTGGATGAATCCTTTATCCAATGTCATGGGCGGTTGGGGTATCTGGGAGACAGTGAATGGCGAACAGAAGCTGACCACCGAGTGCATCGAGAACGTAATCATGATGGTACCGTTTTCAGCAGTAGTGATGTGGACGTTTGGAGAGAAGATTGGGAACGGTTGGAAGAAAATACTGTGGTATAGCGGAAAGATAGCGTTCGTCTTCTCGATAAGCATAGAGATGCTGCAATTATTGCTTCGATTGGGAACGTTCCAGTTATCAGACATCTTCTATAACACAGTCGGCGGAGTAGTAGGTGGTTTGGTGTACTATGCGACGATGAAGGCAAGAAAGCGTCTGTAAAACTGGATGAAACTGTGATATACTGGGAACGGTAGCTCCCTGTGCTGCTCTGATAATCACACACCTCTTCGTGGTGAGCAGCAGCCAACGATCTTACTTGTGAGTATGGTCGGCTAAGATGTGTGAAACTTTATACATAAGAACCTAAAGAGGAAAAAGCATGATTAAGAAAATAGTAATTGATAAGTTTAAGAGTATTAATCATCTTGAAATTACACCGGCGGGAAACTTTAATGTTCTTATCGGAGAAAATAATATTGGAAAAACTACCATTTTTGAAGCAATTCATTTGTGGAAAATGTGTTATGATAATAACCTAAAGAAAGACAAATCAGGTTTCTATTCTACGGCACATCATTTGAAGTTTGAAAGCATGGAATTTATCCGTGCTTATCATGACGAGGATTTGTTTCCAATAGGGTGCAGTGGAAAAGATGCAAAATGCGCTGTGACATTGGTGATAGAATATAATGGTCAGAGTTATAATTTGGGCTTTACCGTAAGTAAGGTTAGCAATATAGATGATGCTTATTTGCAAGTGGATTACATTGATGGAAATGCATTTAAATCTTTTGCGACAATGGTTGCCGGAATTCAAGGCAAGAATCTTGCAACCTTTTTTGGTATAAACGAATCAAGGCCTATTCCTAATATTGTGGCCAAAGAGCCGTATATGTATAAGGCGCAGGTGCTAGATAAAATTGCCAAGGGAAAAGGTTATGAAGTATTACGGAATAAAGTTATAAGTCATATTAGTGAAGTGGAAACACATATTAAGAATGTCACGGGTGAAGATTTTGTATTTTCCGAATCAGAGAAGGATGATAAGACATATATATCCATCAAAGTGAATGGAAAAGATATTTTTTCATACGGAAGTGGATTCTTGCAACTAACGGAGATTTTCTCTTCGATGGAATATCTTGATCCGGAAATATACATTTTATTAATTGATGAGCCGGATGCACATCTACATTTAAAGTTGCAAAAGAGGTTGATAGAGGAGTTTAGAAATATTCCAAATGCTCAAATGTTTATTATTACACATAATGAACGATTTATGGAGCAAGTCGATGAAGATGAAATTTTGTTTTTAGACGAAAGCTCTAAAAGTGCAGGAACTTTGAATCATTTGCAGATAGGAACAAAATGGGTGGCTCTTGAGGATTTAAAAGGATGTCTTAATCAACTTGACAAATTGAGATTGGCAAGCAAATTGATTATGGTGGAGGGACAAACAGATATAGATTTCTTTAATAATATTAAACCAAAGTATGAGGCAGTCACCGGAAAAAGTGAACCGATTGCTAATGTGTATATTCCTATGAGGGGAATTGACACACTTAATGGAAAACTGGTTGCATATTCAAGAGCCTTAAAAGGCGTAATCCCTGATTCTTGCAAATGGCTTATTATTCGAGATACTGACTGCGTTCCGTGTACTAGGAAGGAATCTGCTGGCAATGATGATAAAAAGGATATGGACACCTCTGCGGATGTTAAGGTGTTATTTCAAGACGGTTATGGCATAGAATCTACATTCGCTGCGGAACCAGGAAAACTTGCTAGAATTCTAGGACGGTACTACCTGTTGGATGATTCTGTACATACAACTATTGAAACGTACATAAGTGAAACTAGCAGTGATTTTTCACGAAGAGTGAGAGATATTACTGACACGGAATTATATGGGGAATTTGAAAATCATTTTAATCGGCAAATTAAAAACAGATCTGGAAGAACTTATAGAAGCTTACAATTCCGAGATGTATTAGCGGTAATATCAAGTAATAATATTCAGTATATTATGACAAAAGGAATCATGAACAAATATCTGAAGGCTATTCATGATAAAATAGTAATCGGATTTCCGAAGACTGCAAGCATGACACCGTTAGATATAGATTCCATTTTTACTGAGTACTACTCACATATAAATACCGTGGATGATTTATTAGAATGTCATAAAACAATACTAGATGAGATATATACATAAGCCGCTTGTAGTCGGTATTGTCCTCGTACCCACGCTCCGCTATACTTAAATAACTAAAAAAGAAAAGAGGTTATTACCTATGCCCAGAACTAAAGGTAGCAAGAATAAGACCAAGACCGTAAAAGCAACCGTTGACTTTGCTGCACAGTTCGCTGAAAAGCAGTCCGCAAAGGAAGAACTCACAGCCGAGATCGCTTCCATCACCGCCAACATTGACACTTTGAAGGCTGACCTGAAAGAAAAGAAGACTGCTCTGAGGAAGATCGAAAAAGAAGTGGCATCTTTGGAAGCGAAGAAGGCAAAGGCAGATGCTAAGGCCGCTGAAGAAGCTAAGAAGGCGGAAGCCGAAGCAGTGCTGAAGAAGCTGCTGGCAAGTGGGATGAGTGTGGACGAGATCCTCGAAAAACTGAAATAAGATCGGCCGTGTGGACAAACTGAACTCCAGGAGTTCACACGGTAATTTTTGAAGGTTGCTGTATAGTTTGCAATGGAAATAAAAGAAATGGAGCGTTAGAAAAATGAATTTATCAAAAATACACCACATTGCAATTATCGTATCTGACTACGAAGCCGCAAAGAATTTTTATGTGAACAAGCTGGGCTTCTCTGTTATCAGGGAAAATTATCGCCCGGAGCGTAAGGACTGGAAGCTTGATCTTCGTGTCAATGAATACACAGAGCTGGAGATTTTTGCTGAGGAAAACCCGCCGAAGCGTGTGAACCGCCCGGAAGCCTGTGGGCTGCGTCATCTTGCGTTCTGCGTTGATAGCGTGGAGCAGACAGTGAAAGAGCTGGGAGAATTAGGTATAGAATGTGAGCCGATTCGGGTTGATGATTATACCGGCAAGAAGATGACTTTCTTCCATGACCCGGACGGACTGCCGCTGGAGCTGCACGAATAATTATGGGAGAGAAAAGAGCGTATAAACCCCGGAAGCCCGGCGGTGGCCGGAAGAAGTTGAAGCCTGAGTATGATGCAGGAGAGAATCTGAAAGAGCAGATGGATGCGGCTGTGGTTCTTTATGAGGAGGACTGCTCCCTACGATCCATTGCAGATGCGCTAATTCTGAATCCAATCAAAGTTAGAAAGCTTCTCATCACGGCTGGTGTGTATGAATCGGATGTGGCGGAGAAGGTACAGGATACCTTTGAGGAGTATCGAAAAACACAGAGCTATAAAGAAGCCATCCTCTCAACCGCAAATACTCTTCAGCTCTCCCAAGCCTCCGTTACCTCGTACCTACCATATCAGAAAGGTGTGTACTTTCCGAGTACAGCAGATAAAGAAAAAATTAGTGTTGGAGCAGAGCGGCGGCGGAGATACAGAGCAATAAGAAAACTGAGATCAGAGCCAACAGAGGAGCACCTGTGGGAGACGGTCTTGCTTTATTCTGGTGTGCGCTTTAAAACCTATTCCGGCTTACCTTTTACCTATGAAATACGAAAAGGCAGAAGCGGCGAATACACAAAGGAACTGTGGATCGACCGCTGGGAGAACAGTAAAAGCCTGGCGTGGAGTTCGGTGCTTCTGGCACTACGGAATATTAAAAAGGTGGGAGAAGTGGTAGACTGCCCGAAAGCTCTGGGGGATATCCGGGGAGTGACTTACATCTATGGGATGTTCTATCGGTTCGGACTGATCGATGTGCCGGACGAGGCAAAGGAGAAGATGGGCCATCCGAAAAAACGCAAAAAATAGGTTGCTATGTGCAAAAGTCTACGGTAATATGTGCCGTAACTGAGGAAATGAATCTCAGTTGGGAAGGATGGTAGCATTATAGAAAAATTGAAGGAGCTGCTAGAGGATTGTATTAAGAAAACGGAGCCAGAGTATTACCCGCCAGTAGAGAAAAACACAGTTGCCGGGAAAGCAGCAAAGAGCAAAGAAAAGGAGCTGGAAGAGTGGCTGCGCAGCTTGGAAGGTATCAGGGAGCTGGGGAAGAGAGAGGATGATCTATCAAAAGCTGGTGTGACCATGCTGGAGAATGTGGATGGCAAGAGCATGGTGGGGCAGATGAGTCCCCAGTTTTTGGAATTCGTGCTGGATGCGTATTGGAGTTTGAAGTACGGAAAATAAAAACGAAAAAGGCGCTGATAATTTCTGGAGAATAGGGTATAATGAATTTGATGGAAAATAAAAACGCGAAAACCGTTTTTATAAGGGAGAATGGTACATGAAAATACTTCGTATTACAGCACAAGGGCTTCCGTTGTTTAAGGAGGACTTGGATATTTGCTTTTACACTCAGCAGCGTGTGAGTGAAGATGACAAGAATAATTTGTACAACCTGATTGATAATTATTACCTTCATTCTGCATGTGCGTTTATTGGAATCAATGCTTCTGGTAAAACCTCTGTGCTGAAAGTCATCAATTTAGCACTGAACATTATAAAGAATGAGCCAATCAATCATGTGGAGGCAAAAACCATTCTTGGAGGATCAGAGAAAGCTACGATTCGCACATACTTTTATGATAAGCGCAAATATATCTGCTGTCTTGAAACCGTGATTACAGCGAAAAAAGCAAAGACAGGCGAGTATGTGTATTCAATCTTGTCTGAAAGACTATGGGAAAAGCCGATTGCAAGCGTTAAGTCGAAAAAATATTTGACGGATTTCGATGGAATAGAGCCTGTTGATTTACGTAATAGCAATGAAGCTTATCTTTCAGATGATGTCAGCTTTATTATCGCTCATAATAGAAAGGTAAATGACACTGTTGATGTGTTTAGCCTTCTTTCTTATACGAATGTGAATGTGTTGCCTTTTACAGAAGATATTCCGCTGGAAGTGATTGCTTTTCTTGACCCGACTATCGAGAAGCTATGTTTTGAGCAGGCGGAAGGAAAAACATTTATTCATCTGAAATTTAGAGATGAAGATGAGATAATCTTGAATAATGCGGTAGATCTTGAACAGTATTTGTCCTCTGGTACAATTAAGGGCATTATTACATTTTCGATGGTGAAAGAGGTTCTTGAATCTGGAGGATACCTTCTGGTAGATGAAATTGAAAATCATTTTAATAAAGAAATTGTAACGACTCTGATGCGCTTCTTCATGGACAGCCGACTTAACAAAAGAGGCGGAGCGCTGATTTTTACAACGCATTATCCGGAACTGCTAGATGAATATGACCGAAATGATGGGATTTGTATCGTAAGAAATCGAAATGGCATCACAGTGGAAAACTTGAGCTATATTCTAAAGCGCAACGATATTAAGAAGAGCGATGCATATCAAAGCGGATTCCTGGAAGGAACAACTCCAGCGTATGAAGCATATATGCGTTTGAAGAAAAATCTGGCCGCTTCAATTAAATAAGGGGACGGTAGGATGAAGTTAGCACCATATATAGCGTGTATATGTGAAAGATCAGCAGAAACTGCAATTATTGATGTTCTAGTGGATAATAATCTTTTGATTTTTACAAGAGAAGATATGCCTGAAGAAAATGTTATTACTGCTCCGGAGATAGAGATGCTGATTATTCATAGCGAAGGAGCTTATGAGCGATTTAAGCGTTCAGGAAAGAAACCTAGTGAATTTTGTAAAGCAGATCTTCGTATGCATAATGTGAAATCGTATGATTTTGTGAAAGATTATTTTAGTAATCCACAGACATTAGTTAATGCAATAAAAGAGTATCGTAGAACTGCAAATATTCCTAAAGGTGAATATAGTTTATCAGATCTGTTAAAATAAAGATTTGCCCACTGGTGCACTGTGTAGAATCCTACATGGTACGCTGGTGGGCTTCTTTTTTGTAAGCGCATAAATTCTGGGTAACTTTTCATCGTAAGCGCTGAATAACCCACCGTCTTTCCATTCCAGCTAATTCATGCGACAATCATTCTAATCCAAATGAGTTAAGGCATTGGACAAGAATGGTTCAAAGACAGTACTCCTGTTAATACACCATACAGTACTACTATTTTGTCTTCTGTACGGCTAAATGGAAAAACATCCTATACGGTTTATTGCGGCGGAACGACTGGGGAGCGGTTTGCAGAATATCTGAAAACAAAACTGATACCGACCTTGTCTAAAACTGACGTTATTGTTATGGATAATATGCGCTCCCATTATGCAAAAATCGTGAAACAAGTATTGGATGAGTCAGAGATAAAATATCTGTATTTGCCGCCATATAGCCCGGACTTAAATCCGATAGAAAAAATGTGGTCAAAACTCAAAGCATATTTAAGGAAAGAAAAAGTCCGAGTCGCATCAGAACTTCCAGCAGCAATCGAAAGGGCATTTTCGACCGTTCGAGTTTCAGATTGATTAGGGTGGTTTTGTTCGTGCAATTATGTGCGGTAATTTGATGGATTGCTATAGTTGTAAAATTTCTGGAAGTTCACATTATATGGAATGTGTTTGGAATTATCTTGACAATATGTTGAATACGACATATTATAATTATAAAGAGGAAGGACTATACTAATGTACGAGATCATTTTATATGATACAGAAGATGGAAGATGCCCTGTGCAGGAACTCTTAGATTCCCTGGAACCTAAGTTGCTGGCAAAAACATTGCGGACAATTGACTTACTGGAAATGAACGGTCCATTGCTTCGTGAGCCATATTCAAAACCATTGGAGAATGGGATATTTGAGCTTCGTACCATGCAGGGATCAGATATTACAAGAGTACTGTATTTCTTTATTATAGGCAAAAAGGCGGTACTGACCAATGGATTTATAAAAAAATCGCAGAAGACACCAAAGGCAGAAAAAGAACTGGCAAAGAAGTATAAAGCAGATTATGAACGGAGGTATGGCAATGAGTAGCTATAAAGATTATAAAAAAAGAGCATTGCAGAATCCGGAGGTAAAGGCAAAATATGATGCATTGCAACCGGAATATGATATTATCCAGGCGATGATTGATGCGAGAGTGCAGCAGAATATGACACAGAAAGATTTATCAGCTAAAACCGGAATTACGCAGGCTGATATAAGCCGGATCGAGAACGGAACAAGAAATCCCAGCTTGAGTATGGTGAAAAAACTTGCACAGGGATTAGGGATGCAATTAAAGCTGGAATTTGTTCCGATGCCAACAAAAAATAAAATGTAAAGAGTATGAGAAAATAGAAACCGCAGGAATTTTTACCTGCGGTTTTTCTCTGGTAAAGGTCAAACCACTCGCCTTTCACTAAATCCATTTTTAGTGCATACTTGAGAAAAACAATAGATTTTTTGTAAGCGCAAAATAATTCGACGGATTGTGTTGCCCTAAAAATTATTCCATAATAA
>OOBX01000491.1_pt1 | contig 21262 bp, 22 predicted proteins | sample 1671021 | NCBI WGS metagenome assembly OOBX01 (sample SAMN06348114, study PRJEB24527) | human gut metagenome | biome: human gut; feature: ankylosing spondylitis patient; material: feces | host: Homo sapiens | place: China | collected 2015-10 | reverse complement strand
TGCTGGCATGGACGCTCTGCCTGAATGTGTTTGGCAGCGGAGCGTACAGTAAACCAGCACAAATCAGCCTGGAATGTAAACATTATTCGCTGACCAGCGATGCCCCATCGGAGAAGGAAGGTGCCGCATTCCTGGCGATGATGGCCGAAAAAGTCCGTCTTGCAGCCCTGCTGCCGGAGGGATGGTCACGGGATATGACGACGTTCCTGTCACTCAGCCAGGAGGTTCTGTTGTCCCTGCTCAGTTTCTGCACTGCATGCAGCATCCACGGTGTTCAGACCCGTGAGTATGGTCACACGTCACGCAGCCCGCTGGACACGCTGGAGAGCGCCATCGGTTTTCACATGCGCGACTGGTGGCAGCCGACAAAAGCAAACTTCTTCGGACACCTGAAAAAGCCGCAGATTATCGCAGCCCTGAATGAGGCAGGACTGTCCGGTGCCGCACGGGACGCGGAGAAGATGAAGAAAGGCGATGCGGCTGAACATGCAGAGTTCCATATGAAAGACAACCGCTGGGTGCCTGGCTGGATGTGTGCACCACGTCCACAGATGGATGCCACTGAACACACCACTAACCTGGCTGATGCCGCCTGATGAACAACCACACCGCCCCGCCGGAGACGGGGCGGCAGCAAGGGAGATACCGTGATGAAAACTGAACTGACCCTGAATGCCCTGCAGTCCATGAACGCACAGGAATATGAAGATATCCGTGCTGCGGGAAGCGATATGCGCCGTAATCTCACTCACGAGGTGATGCGTGAAGTGGACGCACCGGCTAACTGGATGATGAATGGCGAGTATGGCAGTGAGTTCGGGGGCTTTTTCCCCGTCCAGGTTCGTTTCACGCCAGCCCACGAACGTTTCCACCTGGCATTATGTTCGCCGGGAGACGTCTCTCAACTCTGGATGCTGGTTCTGGTGAATGGTGGTGGACAGCCTTTCGCCGTCGTTCAGGTGCAACATATCTTCACGCCTGTCGCGATCAGTCACACGCTGGCGCTCGCCGCGACACTTGATGCGCAGGGATACAGTGTTAACGACATCATTCATATTTTGATGGCAGAAGGAGGTCAGGCATGAGCGCACGTTCACGGGCACTGATCCCCCTCAGCGCAGAACAACAGGCCGCCATGCAGGCTGTGGCTGTCACCGAACAACGTCGTCGTCAGGGACGCACACTTTCAGCATGGCCTTATGCCAGCGCTTTCTTTCGCTGCCTGAATGGCAGTCGCCGGATTTCGCTGACCGATCTCCGCTTTTTTGCTCCTGCGCTGACGAAGGAGGAATTTCATGGCAACCGTCTCCTGTGGCTGGCTGCCGTGGATAAACTGATTGAAAGTTTTGGTGAAGTCTGTGTTCTTCCCCTGCCATCCGATGCGGGGCATCGTCTGTTCCCGTCCGTTCCTTTTCGTGAAGGTGAGCGGCGTCGTCAGAAAACCACGCTGACAGAGCAGAAATACAGCCGCCAGCGGGAACGTGAGGCAGAACGACGGGAACTGGAATACCAGACATGTTTTGCTCAGGCGCAGATTGACCTTGCGTTTCATACTCCCGCCACGGTCGGAAGCTGGTTGTCACGCTGGTCTGGTGTTGTTGAGGAGCATGATCTGGAAACGATTTTCTGGGGGTGGTGCGGGCGTTTTCCATCACTGTCATCATTTGACCGGTTTTTCTGGCAGGAGGAACCACTCTGGCGGCTGATTTTTGAAGCCGGTGAGGCCGGTCGTGGTGCACCGGTACAGGTACGTGCACTTGAGCAGTGGATGATCCCGAACAAGCTGGAGAACGCAATATGATGAAATCAGCGAAAAGCCGCCGAGAACCCTCGCCCAATGCGGGTGGGGAGGAAAGGCGGAAAAGCCCGAAGGGCTTTAAAAATATTATTACGGTGTTAGCATAAAAACCTGTACCAATGAGCGGTGACTATGTTAAGAGCAACAAAAATACGCATCTATCCTACTCCTGAACAGGCTGCATTTCTCAACGCCCAGTTCGGTGCGGTACGTTTTGCGTACAACAAAGCTCTTCACATCAAAAAACACGCTTACCAGCGACACGGAGTGAATTTAAGTCCGCGTAAAGATTTAAAACCGTTGTTGTCTGTGGCGAAGAAGTCCCGCAGATATGCCTGGCTCAAAGAATTTGACTCAATGGCATTGCAACAGGCGGTAATCAATCTTGATGTGGCATTTTCCAACTTTTTTAATCCGAAGCTGAAAGCCCGGTTCCCGACGTTTAAACGCAAACACGGAAAACAATCGAGCTATCACTGTGTCGGGATTAAGGTGCAGGATAATGCCATCAAAATCCCCAAACTGGCCCCGATAGAAGCACGCCTTCATCGTGAACTTCATGGAAAGCTGAAAAGCATCACTGTCACCCGTTCTGCAACGGGGAAATACTACGCTTCCATTCTTTGTGACGATGGCGCTTCCGCACCAGAGAAACCCACGTACCTGAAGGAAGAAAAGATTACAGGTCTGGATATGGGACTGGAGCACTATGCCATCACTTCTGATGCTGTAAAAGTTCCGAATCCTCGCCATCTCATCAATGCAGGTCGTAATCTGCGACGCAAACAAAAAGCATTATCCCGTAAGCAAAAGGGAAGCGCGAATCGTAAAAAGGCCAGAATCCGTCTTGCGGCCTTACACGAACGGGTGGCGAATGCCCGTGCTGATTTTCAACACAAGCTCTCTCGTGCAATTGTTGACGAAAACCAAGCGGTAATTGTGGAGACGCTGAAAACAGCCAACATGATGAAAAACCACAATCTGGCAAGAGCGATAGGTGATGCAGGCTGGCACAGCTTCATCACAAAGCTGGAGTACAAGACAGCGACAAAAGGCGTTCACCTGGTAAAACTCGACCAGTGGTTTGCCAGTTCGAAAACGTGCCATTGTTGTGGTTACAAAATGCCGGAAATGCCACTTCATAAACGCATCTGGCGATGCCATGAGTGTGGAGCAGAGCACGACCGCGATATCAATGCAGCACTCAACATCCGGCAAAAAGGAATACTGGAACTAAAGGCGGCGGGACTCGTCGTCTCTGCCCATGGAGGCCAGCGTAAATCCGTCGCACAGACGGTTGCGGCCTGAGAAGTGGGAAGCCTCGCCCGACAGGGCGGGGAGCAGTCACGGGTGGTCTGGAGGTCATGCGGCGTGTCCTCTGCACTCGCCGGAATAAGGAAGTCGCCGGCGGCTCCGCTTTTACCCGGCCATGCGGGGCATGGCCTTGTGGGTTTTCAGCTCTGTGGCCTCAGCGTCGTGTGCGGGCTGTGCCGTGCCTCCATCTTAGCCGGGCTGGCGTTGATGCAAGGGTACGCTTCGCCGCTGCGGTCACCCGGTCCCTCCTTCCCGTCTGCCGTGATTTTCCGGTCGTTCGCCCGCTCAGGTTTCGCGGCCTCACCCTGCAACTCCCGCCAGCCGTGTGCGTCAGGCTGCGGCTTCCCTTGCGCCCTGTGCATCCCCGCCTTATCGCCCGGCTTTTATGGAGGCACGGCACCGCCCGGTGCCGCAGAACATGTGACTATGGAGGATTCGGGAATGTCTGTTGTTGCACCTGCTGTATACGTTGGAACCTGGCACAAATACAACTGTGGAAGCATCGCCGGACGCTGGTTTGACCTGACCACGTTTGATGATGAGCGCGACTTTTTCGCCGCCTGCCGTGCTCTTCACCAGGATGAAGCCGATCCTGAACTGATGTTTCAGGATTATGAGGGATTCCCGGGGAATATGGCCTCTGAATGCCATATCAACTGGGCCTGGGTTGAAGGCTTCCGCCAGGCACGGGATGAAGGCTGCGAAGAGGCTTATCGTCTCTGGGTGGAGGATACCGGTGAGACGGATTTTGACACCTTCCGCGATGCCTGGTGGGGCGAGGCTGACAGTGAGGAGGCTTTTGCGGTTGAGTTCGCCAGTGATACCGGCCTGCTGGCTGACGTGCCGGAGACGGTGGCGCTCTATTTTGACTATGAGGCGTATGCGCGGGATTTATTCCTGGACTCCTTCACCTTTATTGACGGTCATGTGTTCCGTCGGTGATTTACTCCCCCGCTCCGGCGGGGGTATGGCCTGCCAGGCCGCCGGAAAACCCTGGCAGGCTTACGCCTGCCTGAAATGCAGGAGGGCCGCGCCTGCGGCGCTGCCCTTCCTGCCCGTCATGGTGTGAGGCATTTTTCTGTTATGTCGTTTCTGTTGTTCTGATTTCCGGAGGCGGGGACACCTTCGGCTCCCGGCTGCCTGGCGGCATCCGGTCGTCAGGCCCGACTCCGACAGGCAGCTGCTGGCGCACCCGCCAGTCTCCGCCGAACCCGCTGACGCGGTTTCGGGCTGCCGCTACGGTCCGATGTCTGAAAAACCAGGCTTGCAGCGACCGTTCCGGTCGCGCCGCCTCTGTCGCGCCGTGACCTGCGCTCCCTGCACACCTGACGGTGTGTAAGGCCACTGCGCCTGATGGCGCAGTCAACCCTTCCGCCGCCACCCCTGCGGCCTGTTTCCCGCTGTGGACTTTCCGGGGGCTGGAGTAACCACATCCCGTTTCAGCAGTCCAGGGGAAGATATACCGTCCACAAAATTTTTAGCCATAAACCCGGCAAAAAATTTTGCGTCCGCCCCCGGACAGCTGCCCCGTGACGTGGTGACGGACGCCCCATCGGAAAGGTCCACTGCGGGGAGAAACCCCGAAGAAGTGGACGGCAGAAGGGGCTTTCGCCCCTCCGGGGAGCAACCGGTCGGCCCGGCGACCTGATTCAGCAGAAGGAGACGTTTTCATGACTGTCAGCAGCACGATTTCCGTTTTTTGCCGCGACGGGGTGTTCCGTACCGTTTACTGCCACCTGCACGGTGAGCCGACCTGGAACGGTCGCATCCTGCATACCCACTATGCCACCGGTCAGCAGGCCGAAGCCCTGGTTGAACACGGTGATATCCGTTGCCTCGGTCCCCGTTGCGACAAACCCGCCGGGCATACGCTTCAGAACCCGGTGGACGGTGTGACGGCTTATTACGGACGTGACAGTGGTTTCCGGATGGACAGTGAGGCGCGTGAGTACCGTTCTTTCAGGGAGGCTATTGCCACTGAAAGCACTGAAGAGGTGCGCTTCCATTATGTGTTCATCGACGGCTACTGGAAGGTGATGTACCGCACGCCGGAAGGCTGGAAGATGAAAGCGCTCGCGCTGGCATTGCGTCGCTGTCCGAAATGAAAAAAGGCAGGGCGATAAACCCTGCCTCTCTCCGCCGGCGCTTCCCCGCCAGGAAGTCCGGCATCTCAATCACTATCTATGGAGATTATGCCATGAGACCATCAATTATCTTCGCAACCGCCGAGTATGTAAAGCGTCTGCGTGAAGAGTGCCTGCGGGAGAATAAACCCCTGCACCGCCATACCCGCTTCAGACGTCAGGAGCTGGCACAGGATGAGATTAACCCGGACGTCCTGGCGATGAGCGGCCATATCGCCAGACGCTGCAGTGAGCAGAAGCGGGTGCGTATCCCCGCTATGAAAGTCAGCGAATGGGGCCACCTGCTCCGCGCGCTTGAAATTGAGCGGGTCTGCCACTGATTAACCCTTGCCGTCTGCCTGTGCAGGCGGCAGGATACGTTCAGACATCTCACCAGGAGGAACCGTGAGTAAGAAGAAAACCACCACGACGCCCACGCCGCATGATGCCGCGTTCCGGTCGTTCCTGGCGAATCCCGACGTCGCCAGAGATTTTCTGGAACTGCATCTTCCGGCGGAGTACCGGCAGTTGTGCGACCTGTCCACGCTGAAGCTGGAACCCGCCACCTTTGTTGAGCCGGACCTGCATCAGTACGCCAGCGATATCCTCTGGAGTGTGAAAACCACCGGGGGTGAAGACGGCTATGTTTATACGCTCATCGAGCACCAGAGCACCGAAAATCTGTACATGCCTTTCCGCATGTTACGTTACAGTGTGGCGGCGATGCAGAGACATCTGGAGCAGCACAAAACGTTGCCACTGGTGATTCCTGTGCTGTTCTATCATGGTGAGCGCAGCCCGTACCCGTACAGCATGAACTGGCTGGACTGTTTTGAGAATCCGGCACTTGCGGCTAAAATATACACAAAGCCGTTTCCGCTGGTTGATATCACTGTCGTTGATGACAATGAAATCATGAACCATCGCCGGATGGCCGCACTGACGCTGCTGATGAAGCATATCCGCCATCGTGACATGATGGAGCTGCTGGACAAACTCCCGCAGGTCATGGTGGAAATTTCAGACGAGCAGGTGCGTGTTCTGATTCATTACATCGTTAACGCAGGGGACTCTGTATCACCGGAATTTATGCGGGCGCTGGCTGAGCGTCTGCCGCAGCATGAGGATAAACTGATGACTATCGCAGAACGTCTTGAGCAAAAAGGTCGCCAGGAGGGCAGGATGGAAGGTGCGCTTGAAAAAGCCCTGGCTATTGCGTGCCAGCTTCAGAAAATGGGGATGACGCCGGAGCAGATTAAGCAGGCTACCGGACTTTCCGATGACGAACTGAAGAAAATCATTCACTGATGAGAACCTCACAGCCCGGCAAAATGCCGGGCTTTTTTGTCAGCAGGAGCAGAGAAAACAGTATGACGCTTGCAGAACGTCTTATACAGAAAGGTTTCGACGAAGGTTTTAAAGAAGGTTTTAAGAAAGGTGCGCTTGAAGTGGCGCGGGAAGCAGCCTGCCGGCTGCGGGATATGGGCTGGACGTCGGAACGGATTCAGGAGGCGACCGGACTTTCCGGTGAAGAACTGAAAAAGCTGTTTCCTGATGAGCAGTAGCCTGACATTCTGCCAGGCTGTGAATCACGCTCACACATTCCCTGCCGTTTCCCCCAGTTCATTTTCCAGACGCCTGATGATATCTGCCTTGCGCATCCCCTGCATGTGAGGCAGCAGGTCACGGACTGAAAGTGCCTGGGTGGTCCTCCAGACGGTGACGTCCACCTGTTCCGCATTTTCCCAGGCGTGCCATGTTCTCTGCGTCACGCCAAATTCTCTGGCCGCTTTTTCGCGTGACCATAGCATGCTTTTTCGCCAGATTCGCAGTTCCCAGCCGGTCATAAAACACCTTTGAAAAAGTGAAAAAACTTCACTTTATTTTATCATCACAATTGCCAAATCAGCGCGATAAATAAGTGTAAAAAAGTGAAGAAATTTCACTTTTTTTGTTTGTAAATGTCGTGCGATTTTCTCTGTTTTCACCTGTGCGGGAGTGGTGTGCCAGTGACCACCACATGCCATTGTTGTGCCGTCGTTTTTCTTCAGTCGCGCCGGATGCGGCGCTCCCTGCACACCTTACGGTGTGTAAGGCCACTGCGCCTGATGGCGCAGCTGTCTCTTGCCTGTCTGCCGCCGCACTGCGGCCTGTTCTCCGCAGACGGACTTTCCGGGGGTACATACACGACCACATCCCGTTTCAGTCGTCCAGGGGAGAGATGTACCAGCCACAAAACTTTTTGCCGCTGGCGTCAAAAACTTTTGCGTCTGCCCCCGGACAACTGCCCCGTGACGTGGTGAGCGTCCCCCGTCGGAAAGGTCCACTGCGGGGAAATACCCTAAGACCCGGACGGCAGAAGGAGCTTCGCTCCTCCGGGAAATGACCTGGCTGACCCGGCAGTCGTGACGATGAGGAGACAATGTGATGAATCAGACTTTACCCACTGCTGACCTGAATACTGCCGGCACGACAGATGTTATTCCGTCTGTGGCTATCGACCGCATCATCGCGCAGCGTAACGAAGGTATTGCACTATTCATGCAGGCGATGGAATGCCTGGCGACAGCGCGCAGGATTCTGCTCGATGCGTCAGGTGATATTTTTCTTTACGGGTTTGAAGACTGCGTGACTGATTCCGTTCGTCGCATGGATAAGCCGGAAGAAGCGAAAAGGAATATCACCCGTCTTGCCGACCGGAAAATCTGGGACCGCCTGATGACAGATACGGGCATGTACACCTTCATGAGTTCATGCCAGCGTGATGAGTGGAACAGCCAGCTGATGAGCGACACCTGTCCTGAAATCACCCTGGACAATGTACTGGCAACATTCCGCCATCTTAATACCAGCAAGATGCAGACGTTTGAACAGGGACTGATTGATGTCTACCGGAAATTGTCATGGGATTACAGAACCAATAATCCCTGCCGTCTGGGCAAGAGAATCATTATTGAAAACATGCTGTACCGCTGGAGTAACGGGCGTGTGACGCTGGACTGCAGCGGACGGGAGGCACTGGATGACCTGGTACGTCCTTTTTATCTGCTGGAGGGGCGCAACGTTCCTGACTTCCGGAGCAGCATCGGGGCGCAGTATGGTGAATTTCTCGGGAACGGCGACAACGTCGGTAAGCTGTTAGAAGGGGAATATTTTACGGTGCGTGGCTACCAGAAAGGGACCGTACACATTGTCTTTAAGCGTCCTGACCTTGTTGAAAAACTGAATGATATTATTGCACGGCATTATCCTGGTGCATTGCCGCCACGAGTCTGATTAAACAGAAAAGCCCTGGTATTTATGCCGGGGCTTTTTTTTCTGTAATCATCATAATCTCAGAACACGATGTGACATTGTCACATCAATTGTTGTTCATATCGATGCCATCTTTCCTGCCTGAATCTGTCTTTTTAGGTGCTGTTTTAGAGGAAGAACGGCGGGATGGTTTTTTCGATTCTGCTTCCCGAATAATGTCACGAAGTGCCTTCTCTCCTACTTCATACCCTGCATTTTTAAGCGTGTCACGAACATCTGCCAGTGTATAACCTTTTGTCCTTACCAGGACAATGATGTCATCACGAATGGCATCAAGAAAATCACGCAATGTTTTCCGTTGAGCGGTGAGGTCCGGCAATTCCGATAAGGCAGCTTTTGCCAGCTGGATGTCATCATCTGAGTAAAATTTTTTAGAAGCCATTGGCACTTTCTCTCCGTTTCATGTTGAAGTCTGATTTTATCATCAAAAACTGACTCCTGGCAGGGCTGCGCCCTGCTTCTGCCGTCTGCATAAGACTATGATGCACAAAAATAACAGGCTATAATGGCCTGAAAAACGGGACAGGATGTGTAATTGTAATACCGTCACACGCGACGCTATTACAATTACCATCTGGTCAGGGCTTCGCCCCGACACCCCGTAAGGAGCCTGAAGTGAGTGATAGTGCGGTAAGAAAGAAAAGTGAGGTACGGCAAAAGACAGTTGTCAGGACACTCAGATTCTCTCCTGTTGAGGATGAAACCATCAGGAAAAAAGCTGAAGATTCCGGACTTACTGTATCTGCTTACATCCGAAATGCAGCACTGAATAAGCGAATTAACTCCCGTACAGATGATGCTTTTCTGAAGGAGTTAATGAGACTGGGAAGGATGCAGAAGCATCTGTTTGTTCAGGGAAAAAGAACCGGTGACAAGGAATACGCAGAAGTGCTTGTTGCCATAACCGAACTTACAAATACATTGCGTAAACAGTTAATGGAAGGTTGAGGATTCTCCGGTGAATGCAGTCATTCCGAAAAAGAGAAGGGACGGCAAGTCTTCGTTCGAAGACCTGGTGTCCTACGTCTCGGTCCGGGATGACATGACCGATGAGGAACTGAATTTATCTTCTTCTTCGCAGGCTGAACAACCGCACCGGAGCCGTTTCAGTCGTCTTGTTGATTATGCGACACGCCTTCGAAATGAGTCATTCGTGGCACTGGTTGATGTCATGAAGGACGGCTGCGAATGGGTTAACTTTTACGGTGTGACCTGTTTTCACAACTGTACATCGCTTGAAACTGCTGCTGCAGATATGGAGTACATTGCACAGCAGGCACACTATGCGAAAGATAATACTGATCCTGTTTTTCACTACATTCTTTCCTGGCAGGCCCATGAAAGCCCGCGTCCGGAACAGATTTATGACAGTGTACGCCATACCCTGAAATCCCTCGGGCTGGGTGAACATCAGTATGTTTCTGCCGTACATACCGATACTGATAACCTGCATGTTCACGTTGCGGTCAACCGGGTACATCCGGTTACAGGTTATCTCAATTGCCTTTCATGGAGTCAGGAAAAACTCAGCCGTGCCTGCCGTGAGCTTGAACTGAAGCATGGTTTTGCCCCGGATAACGGTTGCTGGGTCCATGCGCCGGGAAATCGTATCGTTCGCAAAACTGCCGTTGAACGTGATCGCCAGAACGCTTGGACACGCGGAAAAAAACAAACTTTTCGCGAGTATGTCGCGCAGACAGCGGTCGCTGGTTTACGCAGTGAACCTGTACATGACTGGTTATCCATGCATCGTCGTCTTGCTGAAGATGGTCTGTACCTGTCTCAGATGGACGGAAAATTTCTGGTGATGGATGGCTGGGATCGCAACAGGGAAGGTGTACAGCTTGACTCGTTTGGTCCCTCCTGGTGTACAGAAAAACTCATGAAAAAAATGGGTGACTACACGCCAGTGCCAAAAGACATTTTCAGCCAGGTGGACGCACCAGGACGCTATAATCCGGACTTCATTGCAGCTGATGTTCGCCCGGAAAAAATCGCTGAAACAGAAAGTCTGCAGCAGTATGCCTGTCGTCATCTTGGAGAACGTCTGCCGGAAATGGCACGGGAAGGACGGCTGGAAAACTGCCAGGCTATTCACCGCACACTGGCTGAAGCGGGATTATGGATGCGTGTTCAGCATGGTCACCTGGTTATCTGTGACGGTTATGATCATAACCAGACTCCCGTTCGTGCTGACAGCGTATGGTCACTGCTGACGCTCGACAATGTGAATCAACTCGATGGTGGCTGGCAGCCTGTACCAACAGATATTTTCCGCCAGGTTACGCCAACAGAACGCTTCCGTGGTCGTCGTATGGAGAGCTGTCCTGCGACCGATAAAGAATGGCACCGTATGCGTACAGGTACGGGGCCGCAGGGGGCTATCAAACGCGAACTGTTTTCTGACAAAGAAAGTCTGTGGGGATACAGCATCAGCCATTGTAGCCCTCAGATTGAAGAAATGATCACACAGGGTGAGTTTACCTGGCAGCGTTGTCATGAGTTGTTTGCACAACAGGGACTGATGCTACAGAAACAACATCACGGGCTTGTTGTCGTTGATGCCTTTAATCATGAGCAAACGCCGGTGAAGGCCAGCAGCATTCATCCTGATCTGACTCTGGGGCGTGCAGAGCCACAGGCCGGACCTTTTGTGAGTGCCCCAGCAGATTTGTTTGACAGGGTGCAACCTGAAAGTCGCTATAACCCGGAGCTGGCTGTCAGTGACAGGTACGGGGTCAGCAGTAAACGTGACCCAATGCTGCGTCGGCAGCGACGTGAAGCCAGAGCTGAGGCCCGTGCTGACCTGCGTGCCCGCTATCTGGCATGGCGTGAACAATGGCGTAAACCAGATCTGCGTTATGGGGAACGTTGTCGGGAAATTCATCAGGCATGCCGTCTGCGGAAGTCACACATTCGTGCGCAGTACGATGATCCGGCATTACGTAAGCTGCATTATCACATTGCAGAAGTTCAGCGAATGCAGGCATTGATCAGGCTGAAAGAAGACATCAGGGATGAGCGGCAGAAACTTATTGCTGACGGGAAGTGGTATCCACCCTCTTACCGTCAGTGGGTCGAAATTCAGGCTGCTCAGGGAGACAGGGCTGCTGTATCGCAGCTGAGAGGCTGGGATTATCGCGATCGCCGTAAAGATAAGTCACGCACAACGACAACAGACCGCTGTGTCGTGCTTTGTGAACCGGGCGGAACGCCGGTATACGGTAATACCGGTGATCTCGAGGCCCGTTTGCAGAAGAACGGGAGTGTTCGTTTCCGTGACCGTCGGACGGGAGAGTTTGTCTGTACGGATTATGGTGACAGGGTTGTTTTCCGTAATCACCATGACCGCAATGCGCTGGCAGATAAACTGGATTTGATTGCACCGGTATTATTCGGGCGTGATCCACGCATGGGTTTTGAACCAGAAGGAAACGACAAACAATTTAACCAGGTCTTTGCTGAAATGGTTGCCTGGCATAATGTGACAGGCCGTACCGGTCACGAAGACTACAGGATTACGCGACCGGACGTGGATCATCACCGTGAAGGAAGTGAACGCTACTACCGCGATTATATCGCGGCGAACAGCAACGATGACGCATCACTGCCTCCGCCGGAGCAGGATAAACGCTGGGAACCGCCTTCTCCAGGTTAAAAAAAAGGCCGCGCCAGAATCCGGCGCGGCCACTGTTCAGTACATTCCGTCCCAGTCCGGACGGTTGGTTTTTTTATGATGAAACCCGTTTACAGGACGCCCTGTCAGGTGGTTATTGTCCTGTGGAAGCGTTAACAGGTTTATACCTGCTCTTTCTGCTCTCACTGATATCTGATTTTCCTCCTTTGTTTCAGGTAGTTCTGGTCTGTTCAGCGTGATATAGCGAATTCGTCGCTCTTCCCGTGTGGTCGTTTTAAGCGTATTCACCGCTGTTTCCCACAAGGCACTTTCACGTGCGTTGATATCTGTGTCGTACTCTTCCAGCATTGCCATAGCCGCCTGACGTCCTGCAATGCGTTGCTGGAATGTATCCACGATCGTGTGCGGCTCTGTGCGAATTTTTCGTCTTTTTCTGGAGGGTTTTGCAGTCAGGACGCCAATGATGGCACTGACATTTTCCGGTGACGGTATTCGACGTTGAGCTGTACGGGGAACCAGACGGCGGAGACGGTCCAGGCGAGGTGCATCCACGCTGATATACCTGTTTATAACAACGGGATCGCTACTGCAGCTTTTCTCATTGTCAGGGATGAAGAATGATGCTGATGGTACGGTTTCTCCCCGGAAAATAGAAAAGAACTCGCCAGGATGAAGTTCAATCAACTCCTGAACATCTATCTTACTTTCCATCAGGATGCTGATTTGTGGGCTGTCAATCCATGATTCACCAAATATGCCGTCCTGACGCTGCAGGTTGTTCATCCTCGCCCTGGCTTCTTCACCGGCGGCGCTTTTCAGCGTTTTGGCCGTACTGCCCTCGCTGACAATCCTGCCGGCAAATTTTGTCCCCGTGTTCTGCATCAGTGTTGCAGTATTCGTGGCTGTTGTCTGTCCTTCTATACGTTCCTGGTCCTGTGCCATCAAAATCAGAGCAAAATCCAGTGAACGCACCTGAGTGGCTTCCACAGCAATACGGTCTGTATAGTATGCCCCCACTTCATCAAGGAAACACAGATAAGGGAAACGCCCCTTATATTTTTTGACTTCCAGTGCATCGGAATCAGTTCCTTCGAGGCGGTAGCCCAAATCACGGGCGAGAATCATACTTTTCTGGGTGATAAACATTCGTCCAAGAGCAGACGTTGTATGTGCTGATGTATCCAGAGCGGGGATCATTACCATCAGAATCCTGTCGCTGTGAATGCTGTCACGGATATCGATATCACCGGAATCTTCAGCAAAAATATCCCCGAATGCTTCCGTGAATGTGCTGAAAGTTTCAGAAAACTGCCCGGAGAGATAAGCATGTTGTTTTCTGGGTTCTTCCGTCCAGGCTGATGGTGTCCTGACCAGCGACAGGTCGAAACCGGGAACGTCCTGAAGGTAGTTACGTAACGGTGCGATAGCTTCTTCCGGCCACTGATCATCGAGGCCACGACAGTAAAGTTTGGCCATCCCTTCGAGAGTCATATGTTCACGGAGCATCTGCAGCGACATTGTTTTGCCTTCGCGCACACACCAGAATTTAGTACCAAATACCAGTGCCTTATTCATGGCAATGGCCCGGGACTGCCACTCGCCCCCCTGGACGTTCTGGGGCAGCATTGACTGCATTGTCTCCGCTGTGAATGCCTCAGTGCTGTAACAGAAGGGATTCCAGGTATTTGACTGAGGACGCGTTTTTTCACCACTCAGAATGATTTCACTGCGGGATTTTCCTCCGTTCATGAAGTTAATGACTTCCACATCGTCTTCACGTCCAAAGCGTCTGGCCAGATACCAGATCGTTCTTGCCGTATCATTCTGTGCCTTGCCATCGACAAGGGTGAATCCTCTTGCCCAGCAAAGTGGGTTAATCGCCCAGGCAAAGATGGTTTCCGTTTTACCGCCACCGGTGGTGGCGAAAAACATTATATGGCGGGTCAGATCGTCCATACTCAGCCATAACTCCCTGCCAATATCCCTGACGCGTTGATAACCAACATAGAATATGCCGCTGGCCGGTGATTCCAGAATGACCTCATACTGGAACAGGGTTGGCCAGAAGCTGAAAAGACTTCTTTTAATCATTCTGTCCTGTGACGGGTCAGCACATTCCAGCGTCATGGGCATACGAAGAGGGCAGCGCCATCGCTGCAGACTAAATACCAGCATTGTTATCAGTGTGAACAACAGACATGCCGGTAATGCAAGTGGCCAGATAAAACTGGCCACAAGACTTGCCACCAGGCAAAAGCCATAGATATTGAGACTCTGGAGTGCATTCCAGACAGGATTTCCCCAGGCTGTACGGTGTAAAAGCTCGGGGTTAACGCGATGTTCACTCATGGCCAGACTCGCTGTCGGTGGTTTTCAGGAATAAATTAAGCGTGCCAGTTTCCTGCAGAATTCCTGTAGGCAGATGCCAGCCGGTGTCGGACAGCACCCATGGGGTACCGGCAAATCCGAACTTACGGAAGGCGACATTGTTAACATCAATCGCAGCTCTGGCTGCTTTCAGGCATGTTTCATCTGCAGGCGTTGTTTCTTCTGATGGCGTCATCATTCCGTTATCTGCGGAATACAGTCGGTGCCAGCCGGCAGCACGTTTCTGAGCATCTTTTTCACACAGCAGTGGTGCCACACGGTCGGTGGATTCCTCTCCACCAATAACTGAAACCGGGTAGATAACGACATTGAAGTCGCTGGCCAGGCGTTTTAAGGCCGGCTCCAGAAGTCTGCAGTTAGGACAGGCAGGATCGAGAAATGCGAACAGGGTTCGTTCATGACCGGATGACAGGTTGATGGTAAACATGCCCCGATCGGCGTTCCGCTTCAGAACAGTAGCCAGATTATGTCGCGCAGCTGCGGCTTCCGGATTTTTGCTTGTGATTGTTTTCTCCAGGACCTGGACGTCTTTTTTCGGGGGAACCGGGAGTTGAATGCCTTCATTTAATGGCACAGTGTGATTCAGGTGAGGGGGTAGCAGTCGTGGCTCACCTGCTGTCTGTACTGCTTCAGGCGTTGTATCATCCCAGAATACACGATCAACATAGCGGAACAGAGAGAAGCCAATCGTTGCCATTACGAACAGCACAACGCTGGCGATTATGCCACGGAACAAAGGTGTTCTGCTGAAGCGGCGTTCCATCAGATATTCAAGGCGCAGGCAGGAATCAATAGCTGTAAGTATCTGGTCAGCGTTATGCTCCTGTTTATCAATCAGGACGGTTTCTCTGTTACGGGTGCCCATGGCGTCAAAGGCTATATGAATCAGTTGATTATTTCGTGTTACCAGCCCTGACAGGGCATCCCGTGGAAGGACGGCAATAATTTCTGTCCTGCCATCCGGCCAGATTGCCTGCACGGAAATATGTTTTGCAATGCGTGTTGCAAAGTACTCGATTGTCATTTTCAGTTCTCCGGATAATCAGAATTCGTTGTCTGTAGCAGGTGTGCGGGGCAGGATGTCGTCGGTGAGGGACCAGTTGGTCAGGATGCGGCGTTTCCGGTCGCGATCTGGTTGTGGTTCATCCCAGATAAGACCGAGACTGAGCATATCCCGCCGTAAGCCTTCCACCGCTTCATCAACACAGGGTTCAGGGCAGGGAAGACCAAAACGCATGGCTTCGGCCTCTGCACGTGCAACGGCCACCACGCCAGCGCCTTCAATAAATCCTTTCGTGGTATTGGCGCGGTGTAATGCATAAAACAGCGTTCTGTCCACGCCTTTCAGCCAAATCCAGTTGGGTGGCGTAAGCCGCAGGTCATGTGCATACAGCCAGACCAGCCCACTGCGGACGTAGCGATGTTGTTTCAGCCATTGCTGTGCTCCGTTGCTTTTAATCACTCTCTGGAAAGCTGATTTGGCCAGTGAATAAACAGGGGTACAGAATTTCCCGCTGTCCCGTTTGCTTTTAATTCTGCATGAGAGGTTCAGTGTATCCATGAGCTTTAATGCTGCCTTCCGATCATCCAGGAAATACTGAAGGCCAAATATGGCAAAGAGCGCTTTTTCATGTGGTGCCATGTCTTTCCAGGACGTTAAAGGTTTACCCAACTGGGCCATGAAACATCGTCTTGCAGCTGCAACATCGAGCTGCATATTGGTGATGAGAGTATGCTGTTCGACAAATGCTTCCGGGGTGAGAGCAACCCGCCGTTCAGGTCGTTTACCACCATGAAAGAGTTTTTTCGGATCACCATCTGCCAGTACAGGGGCGATAGCAGGGGATAACGAAGCAAAGATGTGTGGCAGTCGGGTAATATCTACTGGTCTGCGGGTGAAACGGCTTTGTCCCGGATGTTGATACCATTCCCACAAACACCAGAGTGTCACAGGTAAGAGGTACATCCACAGAATACCTATGGTCTGTTCCATGACGTTAACCCACTGGCTATAGCTTATGTTGGCGGCGTTGTTACCGGTCATGGCAAGCAGGTTGTATCGTGGTGCTGCATAGTTATGAAATGGTCCCCAGTCGACCAGTCCCCATAAGGTATGAAGAATCAGGCAGCTGGTGTAAACCACTTCCGGCAAGAATAACCATATGACGAATAGCAGCAGGATAAGAAGGACACCAACAGCGCCCCATATCTGCATAGGATCTTCTGCGACAGGCTGTCGATTGTAAGACATGACAAAGTCCCCATTTCTGGAATTTAAATCGAACGGAAAGATTAAAAATTGTTTTTGGGTCAGGCTGGTAACACATCAACAAAAAATATTTTAATGTGTCACCAATGTGGGGGTATATATTTTTTATAAGCCCTTAGTAATTCTTCTATTAACTCACCAAGGGCTTTGCAGTATGCGTGTACGATGTTGTTTTAGCTAGATAATCTTTAATTGGTGTTTAACCAATTAGTGGCATATCTAACTCACTGTTTGGCTTTAATCTGTTATTTTTTTGAAGTTCTTTATGAAGGCTATCAATAAGAGGTTTGTCACCATCCCAGAAGTAGGACTCATTATTCCTCGATTGAGCTATCATGTCTTCATGCCATATGTCTTCCCACCAGGTACTTGTCTCACCTGCACTACATATAGTTATGGGGTGCTTTTCTCCGCTCTTATAACAGGAATCCAGTACATATTGGCTAATGTTATAGCTTTTCACTAACAGATTGCTATTTATATATTTTAAATAAAGGGATTGTAAAATTACAAGGAAATCGACCAGGTCGTGGAATCCGCCCTGTCCTATTTTTTCTTTGTCTGATAAGTAAAGGTTTGTTGAGAAAAAATCTGTAGTTATGCTGTTTTCAAATTCTCTCAGTATTAGTATATTGCCAGATTCATTTACCCTGAAAATATGAATAGATGAGACTTTACGACCTTTGTTGTCAGGCTCTAAAAGTGCATCGATATCTTTTTCTCCGCCACGATTCCAGTTTATCCTTCCTTTAGAACTCTTTGGATAAGGTACATTTTCGCCAAACTTTAACCAATCTGGAGAGCATCCAAAGATATCGCTTAATTCGTCAAGCTCTGTAAAGCTAGGAACAGCATTTCCGGTGAACCAATTTTCGGATTCTATGGCGTCATGATGGCCTAATTGTTCTGCAATTCTTGCGGGAACAAGATTAATGGCTGTTATGACCTCATTAGCTTCTGATAACGCTTGATTAAGACGCGCGGTTATTTCTCTTTGATAGCGTTCACCACCAGTTAATTGTTTTTCATTATCTACGGAGCAACTAAGGATATATCTGGCCTGTGCTTCCAGGGAGCGTTCAGAATGCAGAGCTGTCTTTTCCAGAGCCTCATATATTGCATCAGGTATTAATCGAATCAATAGTTTCTTCATATATATTATCCTATCAACATACCGTGATCTCATATTGATTTCTCAAAGAGGTCTTTTCAATATCTTAGATGTAACAATATGTTTCTATTGGGCTGTTTGAGTTATTTCAGATATGGAGAAGATAATTGTAAGCATGAATAGCTACTGGTTTTGCTCAGTGGAACACTGGCTCTCTTTGTTAACTAAACCATATACAGCAGAAAGCCCCTGGAGATTTTTGTCAATCAACCAAGGGCTCTACTGTAATGCGTGAACGACATTATAGTAGCCCGTTGACATCTTCTATGCCAGAAGGACGGGGACTCCTGCTACATTCAGGCTGTCACCTGAATCATTTTCAATGTCAAATGTTCGAGAGCGCAGCCTTTTGTACTCACCATGTCCGAAAGATGTGTGGGGCTGGTTAAAAGGATTGTTACCGATACGAAAGTCGTTAGAATAGCTGCGGGCGCTTGAGGCTGTATGCCGAAAGCGTTTTGTGGACGGTATACAGCAGAAAGCCCCTGGAGATTTTTTTATCAATCAACCAAGGGCTCTACTGTAATGCCTAGACAACATTATAGTAGCCCGATAACCGCCGTAAGGCAATGGAGGGGCTATGATGCCACAGCGAACGTTTTTAATGATGTTAATCGTCATCTGTGTGACGATTCTGTGTTTTGTCTGGATGGTGAGGGATTCGCTTTGCGGATTCCGGCTCCAGCAGGGAAACACAGTGCTTGTGGCAACGTTAGCCTACGAAGTTAAACGTTAACGGGCAACACGGCGGCAGGTTTTCTGCCGCCGCTTTGTTGCGAAGGCTGACCTCATTGCGCCCTTTCTTCTTCAATGAAGCGTATCCGGTATTGTTTCATTTCCCCTGAAGCCGATTAGCTCCAGCCGAATGCCTTTGCCATCGGGGGTCACGTTCTGCATTTCGCAGATACCACGTCGGGTCATGAGTGTGAAGGCTGTCATTGCCAGCATGGCTAACGCATTTTCCTCGCTTCCGCTGCGTTTCTCGAGAGCATCGGCAATTTCTTCTATGCTCCCCACCTGAAAGCAAGAGTCGAATTCTTTACTCCACTTTTCTGACATCGGATTTTCTCTCTGTATTTATGGGTAGTTATCGAACTGAATGTGCCAGTTTTTTCAGGAGACGGCAAAGTTGAGATGGTGGTTCTGATTCAGAGCATGAGTTTCCCCGGTGTGACGGGCATGTTGGGCGGATTTTGAGAAACAACAGATGTAAAAAAACCGACTGGTGAGGTCGGTTTTTTTACTGTTCCGTTACAGAGTGGGTGGCCCTGACCGGAGGAAATCTCTTTTCAACTAACGTTCTTATAATAGCGAGCTGTTCATTTGATAGCAACCATCCTTATAATCCGCAGGTTAGCTCTGTCTGGCGACACTTCTGCCGTGATATCCATCGGGACTATGGATGCAAGATTTTAAGTCCTGGCTGAACAAACAGGTGGTGCTGTGTTCAGTGCTCTGGCAGGAGGAAGTCTCTTTTCAACTAACACTGAAAGTGCCGTTGTGACAGGCAATGTAAGAGTAAGCAACGGTGATTTCCTCCAGTGATGGAGAAGCGGATGATTAATCTGTTAATCATCGTTCTCAGGGCAGTAGTTGCCGTTGCAAACGCGCTGATTGCTGTTCTGGAACTGATCCGGGAACTTATCGACTGATAAGCCTGGAAACGTAACTAAGGGCAGGGAGTTACCGCTTCCTGCCCTTTAACAAAAAGAGATCTCACGTTAAAAATTTGTACCCTTCTTTAACTTCCAGTGCCTGCTCCTTTGACTCAAACATCAGTCTTGTTTTCCCGGGAACACCCCATGAAATGTATTCGACATCTATCCACCATTTTCCATATTCTTCATATGGCCCGGATATTACTTTTTTGACAAAGGCGTCTACCAGATTCATTGTTTTTTCCTTTTTGTGTTGAAAATAATTAATGCCAGAGCACAGCGAAAATAATGAATGCGCTGGCTGTGATAATTGCGATTTTCTCCCATATGATATTTTTCTCATGGGGGGGGCTACGGAGATTATTTCTTCGCATTGAGATACCGGTATTCATGTTTTATCTTGGACTTTTGTTTTGTTGTCTGTCTGGCAGGCTGTTCTGCGCCCGTTTGTGACAAGGGTAGCTTATGGGGTTAAATGGTCACGGACATCATGCGGACGGTTCCCTGTCACATGCCATCTGGTTTTTTCATTCAAATTGAGAGATATTGCTAAGTTGAGTCGCTTGCGATAGTGGACTCCTGTTTGTAAGTGAGTGCCATTGTTTATTTCATGAAGAGGATTGATTATGAGCATGCCTCCTGCGATAGCTAATACTTTCTTGTTTGAAATGATGAAGAGTAAATCAAAAGACGTTACACTTGCTGCGATCTATGCATTAGGTGAAGGCCGGTGTCAGGCGGAGAACATTACTCGTGAATTACATAGATTGAGTCAAAGTGATGATATGGAAATAAAAATTGCTGCGATTAAAGCACTTGGTCGAATTTATCGGTAACGGCATAAGTTATCTGTTGTAATGAACAAAAGCCGGCTCATTTGAACCGGCTGTTATGGAGGGAGCTTATCTTAAAATACTTCGGCTACAGGTATGCCTGCAATCTGCTCCCACTCCTTACGCTTTTCCTGAATCAGGCGAGGAAAGTCGACAGGGTAATCATATCCTCGACTTGCCATCGCGTGCATGGTGTTTGATGCGGTTTCTGGATGAGTACACCATGATGGAATAGGAACCATTGGCAGGTTGATGTATTTCGTATGAATTTCCAGTGTTTTGTCGTCTGTTACAGTACGAGTGAAATTATGAATGTCAAAACCGATAACATCCATAATGTTGCCTGGATAAATACGGACATACAACATTGTGCCATTTTTAAGGTCAATACCGAAATAAGCTCCCTGAGTTAAAGATAATCCTTCATACCCCTTCTCTGGAGAGTAGAAGCCTGACTCTTTTATTGTTTGTACAACTTTTCTTATTTTTTCTCTCCTTGTTTTTGCACGTGAGTACATCCATATGCCTGGCGCAAGTAATAAGAACCAACTACCAAAAGTGACAACATAATCTTCGACCTTATTTCCGAAATAACGATCAGAACATAGCATTTCGGTAAAGCCTAATGCGCAGAACAGAAAAAAAGGGATTCCAAGAAAGAAATAAGCTTTTCTTAATACATAATAAAATAGCCACCAGGTTGGAAATCTGTCTGTTGTTTCTCTTTTAGCTTTCATATAATGCCTCCCCTCGTAC